>ERZ779631.16-NODE-16-length-67363-cov-8.162655_pt1 | contig 67363 bp, 47 predicted proteins | sample MGYA00514193_ERZ779631 | MGnify/ENA primary metagenome ERZ779631 (study PRJEB29562, sample SAMEA4376710) | mouse gut metagenome | isolation source: Cecum | study: EMG produced TPA metagenomics assembly of the A DSS colitis mouse model was used to assess the microbial...
TCGATGTATGGGATGCAGAGCAGTTCGCAGAGGCAACAGCGGGCATGGATACCACGGCGTAGACCACTGATTTGCATATGCTGTCAAATCTTCCTGATACAGAGAAATACAAAGATCCTGATAATCATATCTTCCCTGATCTACATTCAACACACCGTCGATAACCCATGCCGAATCTCCTGAGAAGTAGCTAATTTCCGCATCGGATGCAAAAATACGATAACCGGAACCCTTTAAGGTTTGAGCTGTCTCCAGAATGGTCGGATAGTCTGCAAATAGCTTGCCGATTTCAACCGGATCGTCCGTTCCGAATACAGTCTGTGCAATGTCTCTTCTATAATAAATACCAGCCGGCGTAATCTGATAAGAGATCGCTCTCTGGATGCCGTCCGCATCCTGCCCTACTTCCCAGACATAATCTACAATCTGGTCCGCATAGTCCTGTGCATTATAAGGCGCCTGATTCAAATCTTCAAAATAACCTGCATCGTAGAAATCCTCAAGCATCTGCGGCTCACCCACGATAATATCAGGTTCTTTCTGACCGCCGTTTAACGCAGTCTGTACTTTTGTCACATAGTTTGCCGGTTCAATAACGACCGTCTCTATGTTAACGTCAGGGTGTGATTCCATATAATGTCCTGCAAACTGCTCCAAATCTTTTGCCAGTGTCCAGACCACTAATTTCTCTCCCCCTGCTGCCTGTGTATCACCGGCTTCCTGCGTATCACCGGAATCTGCAGCGCTCTCTGCCGCCGCGTCCGTATTCGAAGATGTATTGCTGCTTGAAGCTGCTCCGTCACCGCCGCACGCTGTCAATCCAAAAACCATTGTTCCGGCAAGCATCAGCGAAATAAGTTTTTTCAGTTTCATAAAAATATCCTCCTTTTTGTTTTCATTCTTTGTTCAACACTTCTATGTCCTCAGCTGATAATTTGATTATAGAGTTATCCCTGTTTTGTTATAATGTCTCAATTTTTATAAAGGTATCATTTTTTTACTATGCATATTGCTATGGCGTGAATGCCTTGTAACAGATTGTACGAATGGAGTGCGGCTCCAGTAACATTTCCGCTCCGTGCCCATCTTCTCTGACTGTCACCGGCACTTTCCTATCCGTTTTATTCAGCAGAACAAGCACCCGTTCCCCGTTTGGATTTAGAAAAGCCGTCACTTCCACTGCGTCACAGTAACGCGTTGTGCCGATTCTTACCGCACCCGGTTCAATACAACGGCTGAAGTGCCCAATATAATAATAAGAGAGTCGTTTCTCATAAGCATCTTGTGCCGTATTACACATAATCGGCGCGGCACAGAAATTACCCACATGATTTGGTCCGCCTTCCGAATCCAAAAGCAGGTTCCAATCAAAAGATGCACTGATGCCTGCATTCAGATTTCCCAGAATATCATGCGCGTACATTTCGGCTTTCTCAACCTCTCCCGAATCGGCGAACCGTGAATACTCCACACACCCTTCCGTGAAAAACACCTCTTTGTCCGGATATTTATTTCGAATCAGTTCAATTGCATCAAAATGATCGCCTGTATACCAGTGAACCGCCGCGCCTTTGACATATTTCCGGGTTTTCTCATCCGCCACCGTCTCCTTGAAACGTTTGTATGCCTCTTCCTTATTATGATCCCATACAAAAATACCGATATCGGAAAGTCCCGCCTTCTCCAACGCCGGTCCCAAGTATTCCCGTACGAAAAGCGCTTCTTCCTCCGATGTATAAATGCACGAATCCCAAGTCTGTACCGCCATCGGTTCATTCTGTACCGTCAAATACCGAATCGGTATTCCCGCCTCGCGGTACACCTTGATGAACTTCACGAAATACTCTGCCCAAAGCGCATAATATTCCTTCTTAAGTTTTCCGCCATGATTCATCTCTCCGTTTGTTTTCATGAACGCCGGCGGCGACCACGGAGAAACAAGAAATTCCATATCCCCGTCATATTCTTTCTGTGCGTCCCGAAGCATCGGGATAATCTGCTCCTCATCATGTGCAATCGAAAAGGTCTTCAATTCCTCATCGCCTTCTTCTACATACGCGTAATTGCCTAATGCAAAATCACAGCTATTCATGTGGATTCTTCCGAGATTGTACCGCAGACCTTCCTGTCCGAAATATGCCTTGATAAGCTCCTGCCTCTTTTCTTTGCTCATTCCCGCATAGTTATGCGCCGCGCTTTCCGTAAATGCTCCGCCGAATCCCCGTATCGTCTGATAGGTCACGTCAGGATATACATTGACCACATGCATACAGTCCTGTACATCCTTCGCCTCATATACCGTCTCCTCCCAGAACTTCCCGGCATGATAATCCGTTACAATTTCCCTGATTTTCTCCATTTATAGTTAACCTCTTACCTTTCTTAATCTGTTCACCTACTCCTATCCAAGCACAATCTCAATCCGCTCTACTCGTCTTGACCGCACATCCTCCGCCAGCCTCCCGCTGACACACCCTGCCGCCACATCAATTTGATTTTTATTTTTGTAAATAAAACACATATTTTTAATCCTATACTGTCCCGGAATGTAATCCCTCCGCTCTTCCGAATGGTACTCCACCGAAATCTCACCCAACAGTGTAGTCTCAATCACTCTGTCCTCCGGAATAAGATATTCCGGAATCGCCGGCTGCGGCGCAAATACAAGTTCATCATTTTGCAGTGTAAACACATGCCGCCCGAACATCATCAACTTCCACATACTGATAAATTCAATGGTAGAACCGGAAAGTCTCGCTACAAACCCTTTACCGTGAATCTTCTCGTTCGGATTCTTGCTGCTCGCAATAAAAGAAGAATTCTCATAAATGCTTCTGCCGTAGATTTCCGGGTCAAGAAACGGAACTGCCGCCTTGTGAAAATCATCAAAAAACTCCTTGTACATACCGCTTCTTAACAGCTCCAGCAAATACTTGTATTCCATATGCAGCCAGATAGATTCATTTTCCAGCCATCCCGGTGTAAACGCCCGTGCCCTGCCAAGCTCATAAGATGCACTTTCCAAAGACGCGTTCACCTTATACATAGACAGTTTTTCATCATATAAATCACTGTTTTTTACTCGTTCGTACAAATCCCTCTTTTGATCCTCAGGCATATCCAGCTTCAGATAACGGACCGGACCTTCCAGAAATGCCGGAACAGGCTTTACCTCAAACCGTAGCGGTTCAATGTCTTCCCCTCTCTTTTCATATTCCGGCACTTCATATGCAAAGTATGTAGGGCAGATTCCCTCGCCTAAAGCGCAAGCCTTCTCTATACCATGCTGCACAACCGTCTCCCATTCTTTGAAAGCCGCCGCTAATTCCTCGCTTCGATAGCTCTTCTTTTTACCTGATATTCCTGCAAACGTCTTGTCTCTGTAAAGTTCCTTCACATCATTAATGCGATTCCAGAAAGAAAGTACTTCTCCGTCTTTAGCAAGATGATCTTTTTCCAAACGGACAACCAATTGCAGTTCGCCCATAAAATCGCCAAGTTCCTCTGTAACCTCAACGTTTTCCGGATATTTCTCTAATACGGAGATGGTATAGCGCAGCATCCGCGCCAGCTCGTATGTCTCCGCCATGGACGAGCCGAAAACAGCCGGCAACCCGTTCAACGCATCATACCACCCCGGTTTCCCGCCTTCCATTTCAATGCCCATCCCATAGGCATCCAGCGCCGCAAACTTTGTCGCGCACAATAGAAGCAGCTTTTCCATCAGAGTAACCAGTACCACCTCACCCTCTCCAAACTGTGCACGCACCAGCTTTTCGCCAGTACTGCGTCTGCTCTCCTTATAAAGCGCATGATATTGGCGAAGCCCATTTTCTGTTTCCTCATAACGTCTGCTCCGATGGTTGATATTTATCTGCGACAGGAAATAAGTGTATTCCGCTTCGTAAAGCATTTCGTGTTCCTTGTCGGGATAAATTTCCAAATAATCCTCAATCAAATCCAGATTGTATGTCCAATGGTCGCTCCAATAGCCCTCACCGAAATTACCGTTCACCATACTATCCGCAAAATCAATAATCCGGTAAAAAAGCGATTCCTTCCAGTCACCGAGTGTTTCATCCAGCTTCGTCCACAGCGCTCCCGGCGTAAACGGCGCTGCCGTGAATGCCGTTAACTTAGCTGCCGCCTCTTCCTCTATTTCTTGGAACAATGCCGCCGCCTTTTCCTTCTCTAATCTGTAAGTCAGCTTTTCCACCCCAAGCGGATTGTAACCGTCCAACTGAATCAGACTGTAGAATTCCTTGATGTTCTCTCTGCCGACAAAGGGGGCAAAAAATGTATCACATCTGCGATTTTGGTTCACATCACGGAAATTACCGTTACCCTGTGAGAAGAATTCAGGCAGCATGGAGAAATAATTATAATCTCTCTCTAAATCCCCATGCTTTCTGGAATACACATAGTACAGCTTGTTGTTACCAAGCGGCAGCGGATAACCGCCGCGGAGAATATTATCCATATAAGTATACCGACAATAAATATCAAAATGATCCGAAGCAGTTTTCGTCGTGATGCCGCTGCACAGTTCTTCTATGAGGTGCTCCGCCTCTTCTTTCTTCTCCTCGAAATATGCGCCATCCCTTCTTTCCTCCAAGAATCGTTTCAGATACTCCTTCTTTTCCACCTGTCCTATCACTTCGTATATAACGATTGATTCACCGGACGTCAGTCTCGTCTCTGCTCCGTAAAAGCTGCACGGAAGAAGATTCATTGCAGCCTGCTTTTGCGCATACACCCCGGAAAGTCCGCTCTTTGCAAATCGAACTGCCGTTTGCAGAGAACAGTCATATTCAAACACTGCCTCCGGATCGACCACCGGCTTAAGCAGCATTCCGTCCTCCAAACATGCAAAAGAAAAATTACCCTTCTCAATTGCATGTACTGCGGCGGTGTCTTCCATACTCGCACGCACACGGTAATAGGGGACATTTTCCTCCAAGTCTTCCACCTGCATCCACGCTTTTGCCGTCTGGGTCATATTTTTCATGCTGTCCGCATCCACGCCATAGGGAATCACCGCCGGCATTCCGTCCAATATTTCCAGCGAAATTTCCTTCTCGTCGTCATTCGTCACGGTTACCTTTCGGACCAGCGCTCCCACCTTTTCACCCGGCAGGGTATAGTAGTCCACCTTTACGGACAATTTCTCCTCTTCATTTTTCTCCCGTATGGACAGGCTGTTCATACCGATTTCCATTTCCTGTTCCAGATCTTCATTGCTAAAACACTCTATGTAACTTCCGTTTTTTCGAAGAAACGTCCGAAATCCGGTTCTTTTTACATTCTGATATGCCACGTGCGCCGGGTAGAATTCCATAATTGCACAATCCTTATTGTCAACGCCGAAGCTGACAACACACTGCCCGCGGTTGACGTAGTAACACCAGATTGGAATGCCGTGAAGTCCCGCAATACCCGGCAGAAAACTGGCAAACGTTGATTTTCTCCCGTAATCCTTCATGATATATTTTTGTTCTCTTTGTTTCATATTAAGCCTCCTCATGCACCCAGCAAAATTTCGATTCTATGTACCTCATGAGACATTCGTTCTATCTCCGCCCTCGGCAGCACTGCTTTATCTGCCCTCTTCCCGTCCGGATTCATATCCTTTGTTTCTGTCAGCGGGATTGCGCTGCCATCTAACATAGCCGACTTGATACAGTATTCTCCGTATGCCGCTCTCTCAGGATTCCTGATGACAATACGGAATCTTTTCCCTGCAAATGTCAATTCCAATTCCGCTGTACCGTCCTCATCAAACTGCTCTTCCATCATTGCCGGGGCTATCTCCAAGTCTCCCGCCCTGCCTCTGACTCCGAACGCTTCCGTCAGAAATGTCAGCATATACCAGCTTGCCGCTCCGGTCAGATAGTGATACATTCCCCGCCCCTGATTGTTGAAATATTCAGGGATTCCGGGATAAATTTTGCTCGTCTCAAACTGCATTGCGGTGTCCGCTAAAGCCTGTAACGCCCGATAACCTTCCTTTGCAAATCCCCTTCGATACAAAGCGTTGGCATACATCACTGCCATATGGGAAAATACAGCGCCGTTTTCCTTCTCCCCGTAAGCAAACCCAAACATTCTTCCTAAATCTGTTTTTAACTCATGGAAATCCGTGTTCAAACGATATCCGCCAACCTTCGCATCATACAAATATTTGTCTGCACTTTGTACAATGCTGCGAATCTGTTCTGTGGTGGCTGTGCCGCCCATAATTGCAAAGACCTGACTCGTAAGCATCATACGCACGCCATTTTCACACTCTCCCTCTACCTGCCGCCCGTTATTATCGTAATAACCGTTGAACCATCCGTTCCCGTCGTGGTCTGTCACCCACTGCGTCTGCCTGATATGCTTCATCATCCAATCGGCTTTTTCCAACAGGTTTTCGCAGAGTTGTTCAATCGTTATAAGAACTGTATTGCCGCTTACAGTATGGAGGCAGGACATTGCATACTGTCTAAGCACTTGATTTTTATTCTCCGGGTTGTCATACTGCGCCTTATCACCATTGAGCAGACATAGCATTTCTTCCGCAACAGACACCTCGCTTTTCCCCGTCTTACTTTCATAAATGCGTAAATATTCCACTATTTCTCTCAAATTCCCCGCATAGGCGTTCGCAAATGCAACGCTCTCACCACGTTCCTGTGCCATATCCAGTGCATCATTCCAGTCCGCGCCGCGCAGTCTGCAGTGATTATGTTCCCCCACTTCGTAAAATGCACACAGGTTCTGCACCAGCAGATGCTCCAAGACAGTTCCGAGGTAAAGACTTCCGTCGGCACACTTCTGGCGATTTCCATATTCGTCATTCCACTGTCCATCAATCGCAGACCCCCGTTCCGCTTGTCTGTCCTTAAAGTACGATACTTGCTTCTCTAAAATCTCCACATCCCCGGTCTGGTCTATATACAGCTTCGTCGTCATAAAAGGCCATACGCCGTGGTCCATCCATACGCGCACAATATTATTTCTGTCCGCAATGAACTCCCCCTGTGCTGCGCCTATGATTGTCGCGTTTGTTCCGTCCATGCGCACCCCACCGAAATTGTCAAGAAGCATCTGCCTCACGCCATCGGGATTCATCAACAGCAGCGCAAGACAATCCTGCCATAAATCCCGCCATCCTCTTCCTCCTTTGCCGTAATCGTGATGGGGAAGGAAGGAACAGCCGTATATCCTCCTCAAAACAGGCTGAAAACTTACCCATCGCATAAAACAATCAAATTCTTTACTCCCTGTGTGATAGACGATATTTACTTTCTGCTGCCAGTATGCCTTTGCCTTTTCAAACGCTTCCTCCACCTTTTCTTCCGTGCGGTACGCATTAACAATTTCCGTAATCGACTCCTGCTTTTCGGTTCCCCCTAAAAGCATCGTAAATGAAGTTCTTTCTCCCGGCGCCAACACGGTTCTTGCAAACTTCAAGCCTCCGACAGCCTCTTTTCCGTCTACATACTCTCCTGCCGCAACGCCCTGCACATCTTCCAGCACAGCGCGCGGTGCGGTATAGCTGCCTCCCTCTCCGATCAGCCCTTCCACTGTCGGGAAAAATGCTTCCGGCGCTTTGCCGTCTCCTGTAATACCGCATACATAATAACTGACTTGATTCCTCTGATGTCCTCTCTCGTCAAAAGAAAGAGTCGGCGTAACCACTACTCCCTCCTTACTTGTACGAATGCGGTGCAGCAAAGATGTAACATGTCTGTGATCGCGGATATTGTCAGCGCTTCTTCCGTAAATCGGAATGACCGCCGTCGGAGTAAATACTGCCTGCTCTTTACCACAGTTTGTCAGTTCAACCCGCATAATCTCCACGTCATGCTCCAATGGCACAAATGATGTTACTTTTGCCTCCAAACCGTATCGGGAGGAAACCCGCGTAACACGCTGCCACATGAATCCCGCCGTCATGGTACTTTTGTCTTGACCATTGGTGAATTTTGTAAGCTCCGCCTCCGCCGATGCACCTGTTGCAGACCAATTACCGATTCCCTCTATATGACACCAGAAATTTCTGGTAGAGCGATTGTTATGTAAACTTTCCACGCTGACCGGTTCCAGCAGAAATTCATTTTGATTTCTTTTGCTGTCGCCTCCGAAATTAGGCGTCAGAGCACTCTTTATTCCTTGTTCCCCAGCTATCGGAAAATACTGGTAACTGTAATTTTCTGGCATATCCAATGTAAAAGTTCCCTGTTCATCTAAAAATTTGTATCCTTTCATTCCGTCTCCTTCCCTGCACCGATTTCCATCCGCCATTCTTCTTCATTTATCTATAGCAATCTAAATATTTGTTTTTATCTTAATAAAATGAACAAGACGGTTTAAGGTATCATTTATTAGTTTGGTATCTTTTTTTTAGTTTGACTTTTGCAACAAAAAAAGACAGGACCCTTTCAGTCCTGTCTCCTTCAAACATATTCATTTCATTATTTTAACATTGCATATTTTTAAACCGAATAAAATGATAACTCTCCATGATCTGCATATACTTCACCACGCGCGGATAGAGCGGTTCCACTTCCTCCCCGAACTCTTCCTTCTGCAAATCCGCCAGTTCCATCACGGTCTTCTCACCGTCGATGAGTGGCCATAAGAAACTGCCGTATTTCTCCATATGGACCTTCGTAACCTTCGGTTTCTTAAAAAGTTTCTGCGCCATACGGTTAAACGCTCCCGTATTTTCCACTTCCAGAACAATGATTCCTTCCTCATCGGCGCTCCATGTAAGCTCAGACGACCTCTCCGGAATCAGATCAAGATAATTCTTCTGCTGCTTTTTCTTCTTCATCAGTTCTTACTCTTCTTCCACAAGGAAAACTTAAGCAGGCACAGAATCATCACAACCATCAGCACAACGCCGCCGATATTGCCAAGGTTTAAGAAACCTGACAAATCCATGGTAACACCGCAGACTGCTAAGATCGCTAACAAGATACCTACCAGACCTTCTCCCGCAATCATACCCGCGCAGTATAGTGTGCCGTCTGTGGACTGACGCTCTTTCGTCTTCGCATCCACTTTCTTTCTGCCATCCATCAGCATACGGACAACGCCGCCAATCATAATGCTGGCATTTAAGTAAATCGGCAGATACAGACCGATGGCAAAAGGCATCACCGGAATCCGTAAGATTTCCAGCCCAAGCGCAAGGAATACGCCGATAAATACAAGATTCCAAGGAAGTTCGCCACCCATAATACCTTCCACGATCATCTTCATCAGTGTTGCCTGAGGCGCCGGAACTTCCGCACCGCCGTAACCCCATGCCGTATTTAACAGGTACAGTACCCCGCCGATAGCAAGACCGGAGGCAACCACGCCTACAAGCTCACCTATCTGCTGTCTCTTCGGTGTCGCGCCGAGCAGATAACCCGTCTTTAAATCCTGTGATGTATCGCCTGCGATAGCCGCGATGATACAGATAACGGAACCGATGGCAATCGCGCCCGTCATACCCGTGATGCCGCTGTCTCCCGTAGCCTTAATCGTAATCGTTGCAATCAGAAGCGTGGCAATCGCCATACCGGACACCGGGTTATTGGAACTTCCGATCAATCCTACCATACGAGAAGATACGGTCGCAAAGAAGAAACCGAATACTACGATGAGCAGCGCACCCAGAATATTCACCGGAATCGCCGGAACAAGCCAGATAACCAGAATCATTGCCACGATACCGATCAAAACAATGCCTATAGGAAGATCCTGCGCCGTTCTCGCATCGCTTGTGTTCTTGCTGCCCTTCATACTCTTAATAGAATCTCTGAAGGTCGTAACGATAAGCGGAAGAGATTTAATCAAGGAAATAATACCACCCGTTGCAATCGCACCGGCGCCGATATATCTCACATAAGAGCCCCAGATAGAAGACGCGCCGCCAGCCTCATAGAGCTGACCGATTGTGGTGCCCACATCCGCCGGGTACATCCATGTATTGGCACCGAACAGACAGATCATCGGAATGATTACCATCCATCCAAACAGTGAACCTACAAACATATAAGAAGCAATCTTCGGACCTACGATATATCCCACACCGAGAAGCGCCGGATAAACCTCCATACCGAGTTCGCCTTTGAAAGAGCGAAACTCTGCGGCAATATCCGCCGGAATCACCTTGATACCATCCACGAGGAACTTAAAGATTGCTGCAAGTCCCATGCCGCTGAATACGGTAGATGCATTGGAACCGCCTTCTTCACCTGCAAGGAGCACTTCCGCACACGCCGTTCCCTCCGGATACAAAAGTGTTGCATGTTCCTTCACAATCAAGGCGTTGCGCAGCGGAATCATAAACAGTACGCCCAATATACCACCGCATAGTGCAATCAGCGTAATCTCCACAAGACTCGGCATATCACACAGACCATCCTCTGCCCATAAGAACAGCGCCGGCATCGTAAAAATAGCACCGGCAGCCAGAGACTCACCGGCAGAACCGATGGTCTGAACCATGTTACTCTCCAAAATGGAGTTTTTCTTCATAATGACACGAATCACACCCATGGAAATAACTGCTGCCGGAATGGATGCGGACACGGTCATGCCGACACGAAGTCCCAGATACGCATTCGCAGCGCCGAATACGATAGCAAGGATAATTCCCATGATGATTGATGTCACCGTAAACTCCGGCGTAATCTTCTCCGCCGGGATATACGGTTTGAACTCTTTGTTGTCGTTCATCTTTCCCTCTCCTTTGTTATTTAGTCAATATAAATAGAATTATACTGGAATTGTGGAGTTTTTACAAGAAAACTTTTCGCTTTATGCCGTTTCTTGTGATATCGCCAAAAAATAATGCTTCTCTCTACACTCTTGTAAACCACCCCCAAACTCGTGTATAATCTACTCATGTAACTGCATACAGTATCTGAGTCGAAAAACAGCACGCCGGACGACACACGCGAATCCGAAACTGCCGTCCGTATGCTTTAAAAAGAAAGGAAACGTATCACCATGACAGAATTAAAACCCATCAAAGAAGGTAAAGTACGCGAGATTTACGACAACGGCGACACACTGATTATGGTTGCAACAGACCGCATCAGCTGCTTCGACGTCATCCTGAACAATCAGGTGACTAAGAAGGGAACCGTTTTAACACAGATGTCCAAATTCTGGTTTGACATGACGCAGGATATCTTACCCAATCACATGATTTCCGTAGATGTAAACGATATGCCGGAATTTTTCAGACAGGAGAAGTTTGACGGCAACAGTATGCTGTGCCGCAAGCTGAATATACTGCCCATCGAATGTATCGTGCGCGGCTACATCACAGGAAGCGGCTGGGCAAGCTATGTAAAAGACGGCACAGTATGCGGTATTAAACTGCCCGAAGGCCTGCAGGAATCCGACAAATTACCGGAGCCCATCTACACGCCTTCCACCAAAGCGGAAATCGGCGAACACGATGAGAATATCTCCTATGAACAGAGTATTGAATATCTGGAAAAGAGTTTCCCCGGCAAAGGTGAAGAATATGCCGCAAAACTTCGTGACTACACCCTCTCACTCTACAAGAAATGTGCGGAATATGCCTTGACCCGCGGCATCATTATTGCGGATACGAAATTTGAATTCGGATTGGACGAGGAAGGCAATATCGTCCTTGCCGATGAGATGCTCACTCCCGACAGTTCCCGTTTCTGGCCAGCGGACGGATATGAGCCGGGACACGGACAGCCCTCTTTTGACAAGCAGTTTGCAAGAGACTGGCTGAAGAACAATGAAGGCCACGACTGGACGCTGCCGGAGGATGTCGTACAGAAAACGATCGACAAGTACCTGCAGGGATATGAGCTTTTAACCGGGAAGAAACTCGTCTGACAAAAAGAGTCTGTGTAACGGTAATCATTACTGCCGCCACACAGACTCTTTATTATTCTTCCCGCAAAATCCCAATCATCTCGTCCGCCACATTCATGACTTCCTCCATCATGACATCCGTAACCGCAACGCGCAGCGTCTCCATATGCGTACTGCATTTCTCCGGTATACGGCATTTCTCCAAATCCTGCATTGCCGCGTCCACACCATCCAACTCGAACTGATCCATACAATCCCTCATATTGATCAGAATCTCAATGAGTTCTTCCGCAGACACTTCCTTCTTATTCTGATTTCCCGCCTCCCCATACGGGCGCAGGATATCTTTATAGCTGCGCAATTCTGCCAAGAGTCCGGGCGTTTCCGCCATAATCGTCTCCACATCACCCGCATTACCGCAGTCCTCCATACGGTGGAACCACTCGGAAAGATGCGCCGCGCCGACCATACGCGCCGTGTTCTTCAAAGCATGGACCTCAATCGTATAGTCCCTGATCAAATCATCGGCAAGACATTTCTCAATCTTATTCGCTTTGGCATCAATCAGCTTATAGAAATCACCAAGCAGTTTATACCACAACTTCTCACTGCCGGAATACTTGACGCCGTCTGCCGAATTGATACCCGGAAGATCCGGCAGCGGCGCACTCTGTGTATTTGCCGGACTGCCGGCTGCACCTGTTTGCATTGCTGCGTCTGTTCTCTGTGCACCTTGCATACTTGCATCCGTATTCTCCGTATTCAGAATAATCAGTTCTTCCGGAAGCCATCTCTTAATACACTTACAGATTTCTTTCATTTCAATTGGTTTCGCAACAAAATCGTCCATTCCAGCTTTGGCAAATTTCTCACGGGCATCCATCAGCGCGTTCGCCGTCAGTGCGATAATGGGAACCGTATGGTAATACTCATCATCCATCTGTCTGAGTCTTTCCGTCGTCTCGATACCATCCATAACTGGCATCATATGATCCATAAATATCAAATGATATTTCTTCTCAGCCGCCATCTGGAGCGCACGTTTACCGCTTTCAGCCAAATCTATCTTCATATTGATCGGTTCCAGAAGTCCGGCCGCCACTTCAAGGTTGATCTCATTGTCATCCACAATAAGCACTGTCGCTTCAGGTGCCGTAAAGTTCATATAATCCTCGGAAACCGGACCGACATACGCCGCCTCATGATTGATCGTCTGACAGAAGTTCAAGGTATACAACGGTTTATTGATTGCAGTGATGCCCGCTGCATTGCACTCCTCCAGCAGAGGGTTGCGAAGCACGCATATTTCACCCATCTGCGCACTGTAATTATCCACATCCCCTGTCAATTTATCATAGCCCTGCATATCCATAAAGAAACAATCAAGCTGCTGTCTTGACTCTTTCCATTCTTCATAAGGAATACAGGATATTCCAAACTTCTCTGCCAAATCTTCCAAGTCGTGCCACAGACACATCTTACTGAAATATCCGCTGATTTTCAGCTTCTTACGCACTTCATCGTCATGAATCTGTGTTGCAAGCTCATCGGTACATTTCTTCTGTATAATATTAAAGTAAAATTCACTGCCTTCTCCGTAAGTACTGCGTACACCGATATTTCCGCCCATCATCTCGACAAGCTGTTTAGAAATGGATAATCCCAAACCGGTACCCTCTTTGCTGCGGTTTTTCTTGCTGTCCACCTGCTGGAATGAGCCGAACAGCTTATCCATGTCTTCTTCCTTGATTCCCTGCCCCGTATCCTGCACGGATATCAGCAGTTCCATATTATCTCCGTTTACATTACCGATGCGCACCTGCAATCTGACAAAGCCGCGCTCCGTAAACTTAATCGCATTGTTGACGATATTAATGATGATCTGACGGATGCGGAGTCCGTCGCCATATAATTTCTGGGGCAGTTTCTCGTCAATATCAAATAGGATTTCCATATCTTTATCACCGATACGCGTCAGAAAAATCATGCTCAGATCGCTGAACATCGACATCGGCTCATATTCATCTTCCACCAGTTCCATTTTACCCGACTCCATCTTTGAAAAATCTAATATATCATTTACAATATTTAACAGCGCATTACCGGAATTCTTGATGTTGATCAGATATCCTCTATCCTGCGGCGGAAGTTCCTCCCGCAGCAAAATCTCCGTCATACCCACAATCGCATTCATCGGTGTTCTGATTTCATGCGTAATATTGGAGACAAAAGAAGACTTTGCCTCATTCGCCGCCTCTGCCCGCTCCTTCAAGCCTTTCATGATATCCGCCTGCTCCTGCGCATTTCTCGCATAGCGGAAACTGTCCGTGATATCGTTAAAGACATACATTTTACCGAAATATACATTCTGCTTTGTCAAAAGCCGGCTGCGTACATCATATACATTATTTTCACGTTCAATGTTTTTCTTCTCAATAATACACTCATCCAGTTCCTCAATAATTTCCGGCAGAGAACTGACATCGTCCAGCGGATATAATTCCCGCGCCTTTTTATTATGATAAATAACCGTATTGTCACGGTCGAGCACCACCAGTCCCGAAGATAACTCGTCAATTGCCTGATCCTGCGCCATAGACAATGTCTCCAATATCTTATCCTTATACAGATATATGGAAAGTATAATCACAGACGACAGATAAGCCATCAGCGTCGAATCATAACCGCCGAACCAGTCATGCATGTAGCCCGTCCATCCCACGCTCATCACCACATAGATTGCAAAGAATGCCCGCAGTCTGTTGCGCTCGCCTTCATTGGTTACATGAACATATTTGCGCGCACAAGCGATAATCATCGTTACCATATAACCGACGAGTAAGGTATGATAGGCCATATAGACCGGACCATATCCGAGTATAAGGTGCGGAAAAACTCCTTCTGTTGTATACTCAATGCTGCTGAAATACAAATTATGCTGATCGCATGTCATGACCATAAATATCACCACGATATGCAGACAAGTTAAAACAGAGGGCAGCCATTTAGGCATCCGTACCTTGCAGTAATCCAAGACAAAAAGAAGCATTGTCAGCACGATAATCGGCTTGCCCAGATACGAAAATTTCACTGCCTGCAGTGCCTGCTCAGGCGTAGCCGCCTTCATCTCAAACAGATAGCCGACAAAATTGACTAACAGTGCAACCATGAGCAGAAGCAGTCTTGTCTGCTGCCTTGACGGTCGTTGATTCATAAGGTAGAGCGCCTCACCGAATAATACGATAATCCCCAAAATTTGTAAGAAAATAAACACTGTGTACATTACGCATCCTTCTCCACTTTCTTTTCAAATTCTTCGATCGGCATAGGTTTCGCAAAATAGAAGCCCTGAATCATATCGCATCCCTGACTCGCAAGGAAATCTACCTGCTCTTTCTTCTCAATTCCTTCTGCAACCACGCGCATATCCAGATTTCTGGCAAGCTGAATCGCTTCTTTGACTACGACCTGACCTCTTCCGTCATCATCGTCGCCGCTGAAAAATTCTCCATCCAGCTTCAATACATCAAGCGGAATATCTTTCAATGAATTGAGCGAGGAGTACCCGGCGCCAAAATCATCCATAGATACATGGAAACCAAAGGCTTTCAACTGCTTGACAGTCTTCACCAGAATATCTTTATCATCGAAAAATGCGCTTTCCGTCACTTCCAACTCGATCAATTCATGTCTGGGACCGTAGGCGTCCACAATCTGACAGATATGCTCCGCCAATCCCTCCTGCGCAAAATGCGCCCTCGACACATTCACGGAAATCGGAATCATCTTCTTCCCTTGTATCATCCACTCCGCCTGCAATTTGGCAACCCGGGATATCATGTAATCATCAAGCTGCGTAACAAAACCGGTATCTTCAAAAATAGGAATAAAACGTCCCGGCGCTATGAATCCCTCCGTGGGACTAATCCAGCGTACCAATGCCTCTGCGCCCACCAGCTTACCGTTAAGCGGACTGTATTTCGGCTGCAAGTACACTTGAAATTCTTCATTATTAAGCGCTTCTTCCATGGTGTCCTCCACCCAGCGCTCCCACACCTGCTTTTCAAGCATCTCTTGATCAAAGAACGTGATCTGCCTTTCCTCCGCACATTCGCTCGTTACTCTCGCGGCGTTTGCATAAGTATATAATTGATTGATATCCACATTTTTTCTTGTGTGATACCATTTGCCGTCCTTGGGCACATACGGCGGAATCATATTGATACCCGCATGAAAATGAATCTTCTGATCCGGTTTCAGTCCCGATAGTTCAGCAAGCAGAGACCTCATGCGCTTTCTACAGTACTCTTGGTTCTCCTGTTCGTTTACTCCTTCGCAGGCAAGCAGCATTCCGAAATCCGCGCCTTCAAATCTGGCAAAAAACTCATTCTTGCCAATCCTTGCTTTCAGGAATCCGTCCATAGCCTCGAGTAGTTCCTCTCCCGCTTTGACACCATAGCAGGCGCAATAGTTCTGATAGCGTTCCAAATGAAGATTCACGATTGCAAAAGTTTTTTTGCTGTTTATTTTCCTCGTCAGTATCCGTTCCGCATAATTGCGGAAATAAAACCAGTTCTTGCCGCCCGTCACCGTATCCAGATAAATAATCTGCGTCATTCTCCGCTGCGTTACAATCGAACGAATCGTATTGATAAAGAGCAATATGATAGGAATCATTAATAAAAGCAGCGCAATAATACCGAAAATGCATATGTAGAAAACATCCTGCCTCTGAAGCTGTATGATACATTTGACGTATGCATCATATCTTCCGTCACCAAGCGGCGCCCGCAGCCAGTAGCCCTGTGTGATAATCGTCTCGCTCAGCCAAGAGCCAACGCTCTGATCCTCTCGCCCCGGTGAAAAGGTTCTCTTGATAACCTCATCTACCGGCATGGCAAAGATTGTAAAATCACCATTGTCATGTACAAACTGATTCTCGCTATCGGCAACCGCCACAAATCCTTCATCCAGTCCGAGTTCCCGATCCAGTTTAAAGTCAAGAACCAATTCAAAATCCGGCTCGGAATTTCCCGTCTTTATGAGCATCTCTCCATCTGTATCCATCACATAGATGTCATTTTCACCAAATGTATATTTGCGCTGACTGATGACTGCGTCCGCGATCGACTCTCCACTCTCAAGAAAACCGTTTATAACCGCCTTCACATTCTTCATCTCTCCATACTGCTGCACAATTTTGGTTCCCATAATATATAATGCAAATAGCTGCAGAAAAAGCACAATCATGCCAACGCAAAGCAGAGTAAACAAAATGAATGCCACGATTGACGGCCAGATTTTCTTTCTCTTAAGTTTCCTGAAACGCTTTTCTTTCACACTGCTCATAGAGCTGCCTCCTGATTGCCGCCTCTGTCCTGTCTACTGTAATTCATTGCCCGGAAAAGAAGGAATGCCGGACAACCCTTTTGCAAGTTCCTCGTCTGTAGGTATATAATCAGACATCTCACCGTCATGGAACTTGCCGTAAGCCACCATATCAAAATAGCCCGTACCCGTCAAACCGAAGACGATCGTTTTCTCCTCTCCCGTCTCCTTACACTTCATAGCCTCATCAATCGCAACTCTGATCGCATGCGCGCTCTCCGGCGCCGGAAGGATACCTTCCACCCTCGCGAACTGCTCCGCCGCCTCAAATACTTCTGTCTGCTTTACACTGGTCGCCTCGATCAGTCCGTCGTCATACAACTGGGACACCACAGAACTCATACCATGATAGCGCAATCCGCCGGCATGATTAGGAGCCGGCATGAAGCCGCTTCCGAGCGTATACATCTTGGCCAAAGGACATACTTTGCCCGTATCGCAGAAGTCATAGACATATCTGCCTCTCGTCAGGCTCGGACAGGACGCCGGTTCTACCGCAATAATCCGATAATCCGCTTCCCCGCGAATCTTCTCTCCCGCAAACGGAGAAATCAGTCCGCCCAGATTGGAACCGCCTCCGGCACAGCCGATAATCATATCCGGCTTAATATCATATTTGCGAAGCGCCGCCTTCGTCTCCTCACCAATAATAGACTGATGCAGCAATACCTGTGACAAAACGCTTCCTAACACATAGCGATAACCGTCCTTACCGGCAGCCGCCTCCACCGCTTCGGAAATCGCACATCCAAGACTTCCCGTTGTACCGGGAAACTCTTCCAGAATTTTCCTTCCCACCTTGGTCGTATCGGAAGGCGACGGCGTTACACGTGCGCCGTAAGTACGCATCACTTCACGTCGGAAGGGCTTCTGCTCATAAGAAACCTTTACCATATAGACATGACAGTCCAGATCGAAATAGGAACATGCCATGGAAAGCGCCGTGCCCCACTGGCCTGCTCCGGTCTCCGTGGTAACCCCCTTCAGCCCCTGCTTCTTCGCGTAATATGCCTGTGCAATCGCAGAATTAAGCTTATGGCTTCCGCTGGTATTGTTTCCCTCAAATTTGTAGTAAATCTTCGCCGGCGTATCCAGCTTTTTCTCCAGACAGTATGCCCGTACTAACGGTGACGGACGATACATCTTATAGAAATCAAGAATCTCCTGCGGAATATCAATATAGGCATCTGTATCATTTAACTCCTGCTTCACCAGCTCATCACAGAATACTCCCCTTAACTCCTCGAATGTCATAGGTTTAAGCGTGGCCGGATTTAAAAGCGGCGCCGGCTTGTTCTTCATATCGGCACGCACATTGTACCACTGCTTCGGCATCTCGCTCTCTTCCAGATAAATTTTATATGGTATATTTTTCTCTGACATTTGTTACTCCCTTCTGATGGCACACCTCTTTGTCTTTAAAATTGTATGAAATATCATGGCAAAAGTCAACATGTTGCTGTATGACTTATTAAAATCAATGTAACAATTCAGCCTTCAACGGCTGTCTGCTAAACCCTTGTACAGCATCTGATATGATACAGTTGTACTAAGAGCCGTTGGAAAACGCCGGCATTTCATCACTGCAGATAATTTACCCCGAGGATTGCAGCACCAAGCGTGGCAAGTACTACTCCCGTAGCACGGTTTAAAGTTGCCGGAGCCGCCTTGTTGGCAAACTTCGCCGCAACTCGCGCCCACAAAAGCGTGGACGCCACACAGAATAGCAGGCACCATATATCCGGCGCGCCCCCGATGGCAAAATGACTGGCCGCCCCGGTAAACGCAGTAAACGCCATGATAAACACACTCGTTCCGACCGCCGTCTTAAGTTCATATCCCAGCACGCTCGTCAGGATCAGTAACATCATCATACCGCCGCCTGCACCGATAAATCCGCAGATAAATCCAACCATAATGCCACAAAGGACGGATTGAATAATTCTTTTCCTGCCGCCGACCTGATTCATAGATTCCTTCGTCGTCATAACCGGTCTGACAATAAATTTAATTCCCAGCAGAAGTGTCATAAAGACGGAAAAGTTCCCCATCGTCGTATTCGGCACTTTGCTCGCCACAAAGCTTCCGAACAACGTACATACGAGTACCGTTACCATCATGACTAACCCGTTGCGTATATCCAGATTCTTGTTCCTTCCATAAGTATAGGCGCTGATTGCGCTCGCCAGCACATCGCTTGCCAATGCAATGCCGACCGCCTCATAAGCCGGAAGTCCAAGAAACGTAATCAGCATGGGACTGATGACCGCCGCAGCGCTCATGCCTGCAAACCCTGTACCCAGTCCGGCTCCTATTCCTGCAATAAAACAGATGATAAATTTGTACATCATAAACCTCTCCTTCCGTCTACTTAAGTCTACGTCTAATCACGATTTTTAAGATAACAATTGATATTCTCAGAAATACGGTTGATGCATCGCTTCATGGCTGCAAGCTCACTCTGCGGTATTCCCTCTGTCATAATCTCAAAAAATCTACGCTGTGCCGCCCGTCCGTCGGCCACAATCCCAGCCGCGATATCACAGATATGCAAGTGTGCCGTCTTGTGGTTGTCCTCGCTATACTCCTTACAAAGATAACCGCATCCTTCCATATGCTTAATTGCCGACGATACCTGAGATTTGGTCAGATATCTGATTTCCACAATATCGGTAGCGGTATCATACGCCGGGTTGTTTGCAAGAAACAGAAGTATATCCAGTTCTATCCGTGCAATCCCATATTTTCTGCAGACACCGCCGACACATTTGGAATATAATGCTTTCATTTCATTCTGGTGCTCCCAGAGATTAGTCGGAATCATATATGTCCCTCCAAATTTTTGTTCATTTTAGAACTATTTTACTCCATAAGAATGATTTGTCAAGAAATGAAGCCAGCAATACAATAATGAACATTCCGCAACGCAAACCGCAAACTACTGAATTGACCGCAAAAAGTCTTCAACCTCTTTATTAAACGTAATGTATCTTTTATTTCCGCATTTTTTGCCGCGTCCGGCGATATTGAGGCAAATCGTCTTGCTATTCTTTATCCTATTTCAATTGGAATCTGTATTGTTCTTTTTACTCCCTTCGGATTCAGGTTCCCTCCATTTAAGATCAATCCCTTTACCTAGTCAGGATATTTCATCGTAAACGTCATTGCGATATTTGCTCCGTCTGAAAAGCCTAAGATAACTGCTTTTGAAATTGAAAGGTCTGCCATAAAATCGTATAAGTCGCGGGCAAACCGCTCAATCGTAAAAGGTCCGGTGCCTCTTGGTGATTTTCCATGCCCCCGTGTGTCTAAAGCAATCACTCTGTATATGTCGCTGAAATAATCTATTTGATGTCTGAAATAAGATCCATCCTCTCCGTTTCCGTGTAAAAGGGCGAACGGCTCTTTATTTCCTTTTTCTTGATAATGCAGAGATATATCCATTTGCACTTCCTCACCAAATCTCAATTTTTGTTCTGCTCAGCCGCGCGGTCAATAGCGAATTCCATTTAAAATTGTCCCCGGCGGCAACAATTCAGAGAATGCTATGCATTCTCCCTAAATAGTTTACACTGTCGCAATTACACGCCTCCGTATCCAGTTTGTATCCAAATAGCGTACCATATTATAGAAACAAGTCACTGGTATTTCATTTACCCAGCAACTTGTTCAGCTTCTTATCAAAAGTTTTGATTTGGTCGTATTCCAGATCCTCCTTCAACTGATTCTGGATATACTCTTTAAAGATTGCTATACAAAGAGTGCGGAAAGCCAGTAAAATCAAGGCTTTCCGCACTCTTAAAGGTAATAGCGAGAGGGGGACTTGAACCCTCGACACTACGGGTATGAACCGTATGCTCTAGCCAGCTGAGCTATCTCGCCATATTCATTTATAAAGGATATCCGACAGATACCCAATTAAGTGGGGCCTATAGGGCTCGAACCTATGACCCTCTGCTTGTAAGGCAGATGCTCTCCCAGCTGAGCTAAGACCCCGTTTATGCGCGGGTCACTTACGCAACCCGCTTTGCTAGTATACAATTTATTGTAACAGCTTGTCAAGTAGTTTCATGAAAAACTTTGTAAAAATTTTGGCTCCGCTATTCAGCTTTCAGAATTTCTTCCGCCATATCCAGCATTTCCTCCGCGCTCATGCCAAGGTCGCTTCCCGACAGATAATAAGCGATTCCGTCCTTTTCCCAGCTTACAACCAGCCTCTGTCTGATGCAAATATCGTCCGCACCCGTAATCACATAATCCTGCGTATCATCTATTGTTGCGGTAACAGTACCGTCCTGAGAAACAATATAGCTTCCCTGTTTTATTTCCTCTGCTCCCATTGTCTCCGCATCTTTGCCACCCGCGACTGTCTGCTCAGACATTGTTCCATCCTCTTGTACCACTGTGACTGACTTATAGATAATATTGTAATCATCCCTCTGCTCGTTGATCTTATCTTCTTCTGTCAGTTCATAAGAATCCGGAACCATTTTGTCCGTATACTCATCACACCGCAGCGTGATATCTCCGCATGTTCTTACGGCGTCCGGCTCCTTGGACGTCATGCCGTCTACAACGTTTTCCGCCTTTTTATTGGCGCTTAAATCAATTACCTTTCCTTCCTTACGGTATCTGACATCTATCATCGGAACGCTGTAAGTCTTACCGGTCTCTTCGGTATAAGCGTCAATGCTTTCAACGCTTACACCGTCAAAAACATAGCCGTTTGCAAACTGCTCCACACTGTCCACCGCATATCCCAGCTTTTGTTCCGCCTTTAACATATCCTGATAATCCGTATATTGCGGCTCGAAGCCGCTACTGCTGACAAAGTAAGACGCTCCGCCAGCAAATACGGTGATGCCGGATATGAGCAGACAGGCTGCCGCCACACCGATACACATTTTCTTTGCACTCATATGCTTCATAGAATTTTCCTCCTGTTTCTTACTGATTACCTCATCAATTCTGGATTTCAATCCTTCCGAAGCTGAAATATCACTACATTCCTTCTGTAAGGCAGTTCTGATACGACTGCCAAAATCCTCTTCCGCACGCATATGACTCCTCCTTCCTCATTCGAGGTTTTCAGGTTACTCTATTTTCTCTTTCAAATTTACTTGCAGCCGCCGTCTTGCGGTGTGCAGTCTGGATTTCACCGTTCCCTCCATCAGACCGAGTACTCCCGCAATCTCTTTGACTGAAAAGCAATTGTAATAATATAATATAACAACCGTTCTCATTTTAATGGGAAGCGCTCTCACTGCCTCGGAAATCATTTCAGCCTCTTCCAGTTGTATTGTCTTGTCGAGAGGAGAAGGGTTCGTCCGGTTTTCCATTCTCAAAACGGTATCGTCATCCGGAATTTCACGCTTACGTTTCTTCGCCACCCGATAAGCTGTCCGTACAAGAATCTGCATCATCCACGACTGAAATCCGCTGTCATTTTGAAGCGCATGCACATGTGTCCAGACCTTCACAAAAGTTTCCTGTACCACGTCTTCGCTATCCGCCTGATTACCTGTGATCAGATATGCCGTATGGATTGCCATATTCTTGTATTTTCCGTACAGTTTATCGAAGGCTTCCTTACTTCCTTCTTTCAATTGCTTCACCAGAGTCTCTTCCGTCAGAACTTCTTCTTTCAAAACTGTTTCTCTCCTCATCTTTTCGGTGCACCTAAATATAAGAGTCAACATATGGCATTTTGGTTCATTTTCTCTCAAAAAAAAGGAACGCTCTCCCGACACTCCCGGTAAAACGTTCCGTTCATAATATTTCTGTTGTTATTACATTCTCTCAGGCGCTGAAAAACCGAGTAAGTCAATGCAAGTTTCCAAAATATCTCTGGTCAATATGAGCAATGCAATCCAACCGGATTTCTTCTGCACATCCTCCTCCGTGAGAATTTTTGTCTCATGGTAAAAATGGTTAAACGCATTCGCCAAATCATAGATATATGCGCATATCCTATGAGGTGCAATCTCCTCACATGCTCCTTCTATCATGGCATTAAACTTCGCCACTTCAAGCATCAGACTCTTCTCGGAATCATTGACTGCGTTTTCAATGACTGTGTTGGTCAACGTTCCTCCCTGTTCTGCATACTTACCCAAAATTGACTTAATCCGTACAATCGTATAGAGAATATACGGACCGGTATCTCCCTCGAAAGAGGTAAATCTGTCCATATCGAAGATATAATCTTTGGAAGCCTGATTCGATAAATCGCCGTACTTGATCGCCGCCAGCCCTACGACCTTCGCCGTCTCCTCTGCTTCCTTTTCGTCCACTTCATATCCCTTCGTCTCGGCATTCTCCCTAATCTTACGAATCATTTCTTCATTAATTTCATGAATCAGGTTCTCCAGACGCATAACGCCGCCTTCCCTTGTCTTAAAAGGCTTACCGTCCTTGCCGTTCATGGTGCCGAAGCCGATATGCACAAGTTCCGTATCCGCATCGACCAGCCCGGTCTTTCTTGCACAGCGGAAGACCTGCTCAAAATAGAGTTCCTGACGCTTGTCGGTCAGATAAATCAGCTTATCCGGATGATGCTGCTCCATTCGGTCCATAATCGTCGCCAAATCAGTGGTATTATATAAAGAAGCGCCGTCTGATTTCAGAATCATGCAAGGCGGTACTTCTTTCGTGTCCGTTTCCTCCTTCACGTCCACCACAAGCGCGCCGTCGCTCTCATAGGCGTAGCCGCCTTTCTTCATAGCTTCTACCATACCGGGAATGATATCATGCACGTCAGACTCGCCTTTCCATAAGTCAAACGCAACATTTAAGTTCTCATAATTTTTCTTTAAGTCCGTCACAGATACATCGATAATGTGATTCCACAGCGCACGGTAACCGCGGACACCGCTCTGCAGCTTGTAAGTTGCCTCCATCGCATCGGCTTTATACGTTTCATCCTCTTTAGATTTCGCACTCGCCGTAGGATAGATCTCTTCCAGCTCAGATATGGTAAACGGCGCTTCCTCTGGATATTCTCCCTCATAGGAAGCATCAAAATAAATCAAATCCGGCTGTCTCTTCTGGAGCTCCGTAATAATCAGCCCCATCTGCAGCCCCCAGTCGCCTAAATGAATATCTCCAATGATATCATGTCCGGCATAACGGCAGATTCTCTTGATACTCTCGCCGATAATGGCGGACCGCAGATGTCCCACATGAAGCGGCTTCGCCACATTGGGACCGCCGTAGTCGATGATGATCTTCTTCGCCTGACCCGGCATTTTCAGACCAAACTTCTCGCTCTCACGCATTTTCCGAAGGTAATCCCTGACAAACTCTTCCTTCACTTTCATATTCAGGAATCCCGGCGCTGCTGCCGACACTTCCGCAAGCACGTCGCTTGCGTCCAGTTTCTCCGCTACTTCCTGCGCAATCATAAGCGGCGCTTTGTGATACTTCTTCGCCCCTGCCATAGCGCCGTTGCACTGGTACTCACACAAGTCCGGTCGGTTAGATATCGTGACTCTTCCGAGTTGTGCGTCATATCCTGCTGCCTCAAACGCTTTCTGTACTTCCTCCGAAATCAAATCCAATATTTTCTGCATTGTTCTTTCCATGCCTTTCTTCTTCGTATTTTCCATCATATCATCACGTAAAATGTCGCGTCAAGAAGATTTCGTCCTGCTGTCAATGCACCTGCCTACCGCCGCGAATACACGCATCCACAGTAGTCCTGCCTATACAGTTCATACTCCCTCGACAGTTCTATCGACCTCTTATAGCCGTCCCTTTTCTTAAAATCCGAAGGAAGCCATAAGATATTGTACTCTTGCGCAAGCCGTTCCCCGATTTCATTAAGCTTCGCAGCGTTTTTAAGCGGACTGATGGACAATGTGGTCGTAAAATAGTCATAACTTCCCGCCTTCGCCCATTTTGCCGTCTCGTTCAGTCTGAGCGCATAGCAGGCAAAACACCGCTCCCCGCCTTCCGGACACTGTTCCAACCCTCTGGCAACCTCAAAGAAACGCTCCGGCTCATGGTCGCTCTCAATAATTTTAATGGAATAATCCCTGCATGTCTTCGCCATCGTGGTCATCGGTTCCCTACCGCACCCATTCATGCGCCTCTCTGTCTCTTCGTTATATGCCGCAATCAGCCGCTTCTGCTCCGCCACGCGCTTACGGTATTCCTCATCTTCGGTAATATTCGGATTATAGTAAAATACCGTAATCTGGAAATAGCTGCGCAGATATTCTAACACGTAACTGCTGCAGGGCGCACAGCAGCTATGCAGAAACAGTGTCGGCGCGCACTTATCTTCCACACCGATTTTTTCTATGATTTTGTCCAGTTCTTTCTGATAATTTCTGTTCATGTTTATACCAGTTACGCTCGCTTGAGTCAGACTCATATTATATTCCACTGCCGTCCAACATTCATTTTATCTCATATTCACTTATAATACAACTTCAAACACTGTTGGCAAATATTTCTCACAGTCTATTCGCCAAGCCGCCAAAACATTTCACAAAAACGTTCCCGCAAAAAATCCTTGTCAAATCATTGCCGACAATATATAATGAACTAAATCGTACAAACATTTTCTTATTGTACATCTTAGTATTCCATCAGGAATAGCAGCCGTATTTTCTGATACAGGCTATGTAACCCCAAACATATAAACCGAGCAGAAGGCAGTTGTTTCAACAATGATTTGTTTGACCGAAACATACATAATACCGTTTTTATGTCATTAACGCTTCTACGATTCGTACATCCTGCTTTGTCTGTCCGGAAAGGAGACTCTATGACAAACACAAAGAATCAATGTACATCAAAAAACCGATTAAATTCATCGGAAACACAACCAACGGCAAAGCAAAAAACCCAAATGTCAAACAGTAAGATACATGACAGTAGCAGCAAACTTATTTTTGGCAATGCAGAATTGTGCTCTCAATTCCTAAGAAACTATATGGATATGCCAATTCTGAAAAATGTAAAAGCAGAAGATATTGAAGATGTAAGCGAAAGATATATTCCAATGTTCACGGAAGAACGAAACTCTGATACGGTAAAACGTATAAAATTAGCCAAAAATAATACATTATTTTTTGTATCTCTTATTGAACATAAAACTAAAGTAGATTATAATGTGAGTATGCAGCTGCTTCGTTACATGGTGTATATTTGGGAAGACTATGAAAAGGAAATGGAACGTCAAAAGAGAGGCATCAGTAAAACAAAAGGATTTAAGTATCCTCCCATTCTTCCCATCGTATACTATGAAGGCACCGGCAAATGGACTGTTGCCCGTAATCTACAGGATCGTATACTGTTTGAAAAGGCATTTGAACCATTCACACCAACATTTTTTTATAAATTAATTGAATTAAATTCCTACAGCATAGATCAATTATTGCGGCATCTGAAACTCCCTGAGGACGAAGTGGCAGAATTCACCGGACAGGTAAAGGAGCGCAAAATGGCAGAACTGTTTGAGAATTTTAAAGATATCGATCTACCCGCCGCTCGAAAAAAAGCAATGGCAAGCGGATTAAAAGAGGGATTAAAGAAAGGATTAGCGCAAGGTCTGGAACAAGGTCTCGAACAAGGTCTGGAACAAGGTCTCGAACAAGGATTAGCACAAGGTCTGGAACAAGGAGAGACCCGCCTTGCCAGCCTGATTCTGACTTTAATGCAGTCAGATAGAATGAACGATATAGAAAAAGTCCTTGCCGACCCTGTATACCGAAAGGAATTATATCACCAATACCATATCTAGTTTTCTTGTGCACGTTTACACATAAGTGAAGGATAGCGTTTGTATGATTTGTCCGTACGCTATCCTTCGTTTATGCTTCCTTAATGCTTCCGCCAAATAACATGTGCAACCTTCTGTGTCACCTTCCGCGCCTAGAAATACTCGCAATATCAATCAACGTTATCTCATTTTCGGAAGCCGCATTTTCCAGACTGGAAACAAGCGCCGTCGCAGTATCCATAGCGGTAATACAGTTGACCCCCGTCTCGATTGCCGTTCTACGGATTAAGAAACCGTCTCTGCTCTTATCACGTCCTTGTGTGGGCGTATCAATCACGAGGTCAATCCTATGACCCAGAATCAAATCCATGACGGTCGGTGATTCCTGCTGAATCTTATTAATTTTTCTAGCCTTCACTCCGGCATCATTTAACGCCGCAGCCGTGCTTCTCGTCGCATAGATGATATAACCAAGCTTCTCGAACCGGCGCGCCACTTCAATCGCCTCGCCTTTATCCGCATCCTTCACGGTAATAATCATTTGCTTATGTTTCGGCAGATTGACTCCCGCACCTAAAAACGCTTTGTAAAGCGCCTCATTAAAGGTCTTCGCAATACCGAGACATTCTCCGGTAGATTTCATCTCCGGTCCTAAGCTGATTTCCGCGCCGCGAATCTTTTCAAAGGAAAATACCGGCATCTTAACGGCATAGTAGTCCGCCGCCGGCTGAAGACCCGGCTCATAACCCAGATCACGGATTTTCTTACCGATAATTACTTCCGTTGCCAAGTCTACAATCGGAATGCCCGTCACCTTACTGATATAAGGCACGGTACGAGAGGACCGGGGATTCACTTCGATCACGTACACTTCTTCTCCCATGGCAATAAACTGGATATTAATCAGCCCGATGACATGGAGCGCCTTCGCCAGTCTTCTGGAATATTCCGCGATAGTCTCCTTTACTTTCTCACTGACCGTAGGCGCCGGATACACGGAGATACTGTCACCCGAATGCACTCCTGTCCGCTCAATGTGCTCCATGATGCCCGGAATCAGAATATCCGTGCCGTCGCACACTGCGTCTACTTCAAGTTCTTTGCCCTGTAGATATTTATCTACCAGAATCGGATGTTCCTGTTCATAACGGTTGATGACTGCCATAAACTCTTCGATTTCCTGATCGGACAGTGCAATCTGCATCCCCTGACCCCCCAGTACATAGGAGGGGCGCACAAGCACAGGATATCCCAGCCTGTTTGCTACCGCTTTCGCCTCCTTAGCAGTGTACACCGTACCGCCCGCCGCCCTCGGAATCTGTGTCTCTTCCAGAATCTTATCAAAAATTTCCCTATCCTCCGCGGCATCCACATCTTCTGCTTTTGTGCCCAGAATCGGAACGCCCATCTTCATCAGACTCTCCGTCAACTTGATCGCAGTCTGTCCGCCAAACTGCACCACCGCGCCGTCGGGTTTCTCCACGTTGACAATATTCTCCACATCCTCCGGCGTCAGCGGCTCAAAATAGAGTTTATCCGCTATGTCGAAATCGGTACTGACTGTCTCCGGATTGTTGTTGATGATAATCGTTTCATATCCCTCTTTTGCAAAAGCCCATGTTGCGTGCACGGAACAATAATCAAACTCAATTCCCTGCCCGATGCGAATAGGACCGGAACCGAGTACCAGCACCTTTTTCTTCGGATGGGTCTCTACAACTTCCGTCTCGGAACCAAACACGGAATAGTAATAGGGCGTGCTCGCCGCAAACTCAGCCGCGCAGGTATCTACCATCTTAAATGCCGCAACAATACCGTTATCATAACGCATTTTTTTAATTTCTTCTTCTGTTCTGCCCGTCAGTCTTGCAATCACTTGGTCAGGGAATTCGATTCTCTTTGCTTCCCGTAGAAGTTCCACCGTCAACGGTCCTTGTTCTAACGCCGCCTCCATCTGTGTCAGAATAGCAATTTTATCAATAAACCAGTGATCCACCATAGTAATTTCATGAATCGTATCGTAGTCAACACCTTTGCGGATTGCCTCCGCGATGATATAGATTCTCTGATCATCCACGATTTTCATACGTTCTTTTAATTCTTCCGCACTAAGCGCTGAAAAATCATAACTGCGCAGACAGTCCACATGCTGTTCCAGCGAACGGATTGCCTTCATCAGCGCACCCTCAAAATTGTTGCCGATGCTCATCACTTCGCCGGTCGCTTTCATTTGTGTGGTAAGCGTGCGTTTTGCTGTTATAAATTTATCAAAAGGAAGTCTCGGAATCTTTACGACACAGTAGTCAAGTGTCGGCTCAAAACTGGCATATGTCTTGCCTGTAATGGCATTCTTAATCTCGTCTAATGTGTAGCCGAGCGCGATTTTTGCCGCAACTTTCGCAATCGGATAGCCCGTCGCTTTAGAAGCTAATGCCGAAGAACGGCTCACACGCGGGTTTACCTCTATCACACAGTACTCGAAGCTGGTGGGATGCAGCGCAAACTGCACGTTACAACCGCCCGTAATCCCTAATTCGTTGATAATGTTGAGTGCTGAGCTCCGAAGCATCTGGTATTCCTTGTCCCCCAGCGTCTGTGAGGGTGCTACTACGATACTGTCACCCGTGTGCACGCCTACCGGATCGATATTTTCCATATTACATACGGTGATGCAGTTTCCCGCACTGTCACGCATCACTTCGTACTCAATCTCCTTCCAGCCGGCGATACAGCGTTCCACCAGAACCTGTCCCACACGAGAAAGACGCAGTCCGTTTGCCAGAATCTCTTCCAGTTCCACCTGATTATGCGCGATGCCGCCGCCGGATCCTCCCAGCGTATATGCAGGACGAAGCACCACCGGATAGCCGATATCCTTCGCAAACGCAATGCCGTCTTCAATGTTTTCTACAACGAGAGAAGGCGCACAAGGCTCCCCTATTTTCTCCATCGTTTCCTTAAATTCCAGACGGTCTTCCGCCTTCTTGATCGTCTTAGCCGTGGTACCCAGAAGTGCAACGCCGTGTGCCGCCAGAAAACCGGACTCATCCAGTTCCATACCAAGATTAAGACCCGCCTGTCCACCCATATTCGGCAACAGACTATTGGGCTTCTCTTTGATGATAATCTGCTCTAACACTTTCGTCGTCAACGGTTCTATATATACTTTATCCGCGATATCACCGTCCGTCATGATGGTTGCCGGATTGGAATTTACAAGGATGACCTCCATCCCCTCTTCTTTCAAAGAGCGGCACGCCTGTGTGCCTGCATAATCAAACTCCGCCGCCTGCCCGATCACAATCGGTCCCGACCCAATCACCAGTACTCTCTTTACATTTGGATTCTTAGGCATTTCATACCTCCATTATTTATTGTACTCTCAACAATCTCCGGGAAGAATGTGCGCGCCAGCGACATTTCTTCCGGACGAAACTTAGTAACTCTTAGTAAGCGTATTTTGCTTACATAGAGTTACTTTTCGTCCTCATCATGGTAATAAATCTGTCAAACAAGTCTCCTGAATCCTGCGGTCCCGGACATGCCTCCGGATGGAACTGTACCGTAAAGATATTTTTGCCGGTATAGGACAAGCCCTCATTGGTACCATCGTTGACATTAATAAATGCAGGAATTGCCACCTTCGGATCCAGCTTATCCGTATCCACAACATACCCGTGATTCTGGGAAGAAATGTAGACTCTGCCGGTCTGCAAATCCTTCACCGGATGATTGCCGCCTCTGTGCCCGTATTTCATCTTATAAGTGTCTGCACCTGTGGCAAGCGCCATCAACTGATGCCCAAGGCAGATTGCAAAAATTGTAATATCCGTATCATACAGCTTCTTAATCTCCGAAATCACTCCGACGCACTCTTTCGGATCGCCGGGCCCGTTGCTTAACATGATACCGTCAGGTTTTGCTTCTATGATCTCCTCCGCCTTAGTGCCTGCCGGATAGACCGTTACCTCACAGCCTCTTGCCGCAAGAGACTTGGCAATATTATCTTTCGCCCCCAAATCAAGGAGTGCCACTCTTAAACCTTGTCCGCTCAGCTTGCGCACCATACTGGGCTTTTTTTCACGAATCCCATTCTCATATTCCTCTTTTTGAAACCGCGAGCTGCCGGAAACTGGACCATTGTCCGATAATTCCTTAGCTGCAGTCAGCGTATATTTCTCTTTACAAGTCACAAGTTCCACTACCTTACCGGTCGTGTACGCTTTTAACTTCGGAAGTATCTCCTCCAACCGGTAGTTTTCATCAGTTGTAATCATACCGTTCATGGTTCCCTTTTCACGGAGAATCTTAACAAGCGCTCTCGTATCGATTCCAGCAATTCCGGGAACGCCGTTTTCTTCCAAAAACTCTTGTATCGTTATATCACACCTGAAATTACTGGGAATACGTGAAAGTTCCCTGACAATGAAACCATCCGGCCATGCTCTGCGAGACTCCATGTCCTCTCTGCAGACACCGTAATTGCCAATCAGTGGATAAGTCATGCATACCGCCTGTCCCGCATAGGACGGGTCTGTCAACACTTCCAGATACCCTGCCATCGAAGTGTTAAACACGATTTCACTGATGATTTCTTTGGATGCTCCGATATGTGTTCCTTCAAAAATAGTACCGTCTTCCAAAATTAAGAATGCCTTCATTCCGTCACCTGTTTCCTTCTAAAATGTCAAATCTTACGCGCAATCGACTCATTATAGCACAAGAGTTCCACTCGTTCAATTCCCAAAACACGTTCTCGCTTCTTCTGTTCTTCGCTACACTGTCCGCTCCTTTTCTGCCGCGCGACTCTGTTTCTTTATTCTTCCGCCAAATCGCAATACAGCATGGATACCGCAGGAACAGTCGGTCTTGTTTCAATCAGATTTGCCGGAACCTTACAGTTTCCAAACAATTGCCCATAGATTGTAAGAAAATCTCCCTCCAAAATGAATGTCTCATCTGTCTTCCTGTCATCCCTGATAATATAATAACGCTCGATACTGTTCTTCTCTTCCGCCATGCACAGATAATAGGTGTTCTCGTCGAACAAACCGCCGTCCACCATGCAGATCACCTCTGCCTCCAGCATAATTGCCTCATCCAGATGGTCTTGCTGCTCTCTGAGCAGTGACTTGTAGCCGACTCTCTCACAATCCGTACGGAATGCTGTCTCCTCCTTATCCGCATCTGCCGGAATCTTTGTCTCTTCTTTGTCTTCATCTACCGAATCTGACGCGGAGATGTCCTCTTTTGTCTCATCTTTACCTTCCGGTTCTTTCTTGTCCGTTGTATCAGTCTTATTCTCCGCCGGTTTTACCGTTTCATTGCCGCTATTATTCGTTTCCTTGGCTTCCTGCTCTTCCGCGACAGTCGGAACCCACGCAGACTCTATAGTTCCCGCCCCGTCTACTGCTTCCGCGGACTCTAATGTTTTTGCTCCGGCCGCAACTTCTGCAGGTTCCACGGTTTTTGCCTCGGCCGCAGCTTCTGCAGGTTCCACGGTTTTTGCTCCGGCCACAACTTCCGCAGGTTCCACGGTCTTTGCTTCGGCCGCGATTTCCGGCGTTTCCACTGTAGTCGCCTCTAAGACCGGTTCAGCCGGTTCTTGCTGCGCAATCCATACCGGCACCATTGAATCGGGCAGGATCCCCCAATAAGCGGATAGACAGTAGCAGCCGCCTCCGATTAATGCAATGACTACAAGCGTAGCAGCCATCTTCAGAAAAATATGATTTTTGAGAATCATCTTGCAGTTAGGACATATCCTTGCCTTCTTTGGTATCATGACACGGCAGTACTTACATTCTTTCAATTTTATATCTGATGCAAAAGCATATTCCTGCCGTATGGAATCGTTTTTTACCTCTATTGTCTTTTCTACTGCTTGTTCAACTGCCTCTTGTTCTGTCCCCATTCCTTATAACCATGCCCTTTCCATAGTTCGTATATTCGCTTCCTCTTCTATCTGCTCCGAAAAGACCTCCTGCAGGGCTTGTCCCGTACATGAGGTCTTTCTCATCACCACTATTTGAAATAGGAAACACCGGACTCAAATATCTTCAAATCCTGCTCTCCGTAAATATTAACTGCAACACTGTCTCCGCGTCTCTCGGAATGCGCCATTTTACCGAAAATCCGCCCGTCAGGAGATGTAATACCTTCGATGGAAGCATAAGAACCGTTGATATTCCACTCTTCGTCCATTGACACATTGCCGTCTATATCCGCATACTGTGTAGCCACCTGTCCGTTTGCAAACAGCTTGTCAATCCACTCCTTCGGCGCTACAAAGCGTCCTTCACCGTGAGACGCCGGGTTAACATAAACGTTGCCCAATAGCGCGCCCTGTAACCACGGAGACTTGTTGGATACTACCTTAAGATACGCCATCTTAGAAATATGACGATTAACCGTATTGAAGGTCAGCGTCGGTGAGTCTTCCTTCTGTCCGACAATCTCCCCGTAAGGCACGAGCCCCAGCTTGATCAATGCTTGAAAACCGTTGCAGATACCGAGTGCCAGACCGTCTCTCTCGTTCAGCAATCTGCTCACCTCTTCTTTGATCTTGTCGTTCTGAAAAGCAGTAGCAAAGAACTTCGCCGAACCGTCCGGCTCATCGCCCGCTGAAAATCCGCCGGGGAACATGATAATCTGCGCCTGTCCAATCGCCTTTCCGAATTCATCCACACTCTGTCTGATGTCTTCTGCCGTCAGGTTCTTAAATACTTTCGTGATGACGTTTGCTCCCGCTCTCTCAAAAGCCGCACCGCTGTCGTACTCGCAGTTCGTACCCGGAAATACCGGAATAAACACGGTAGGTTTCGCTACCTTGTTCTTACATACATAAATTTCTTTTGCCTCATACAAGGAGGAATCTACCTTGCTCTTATCCTTGCCCGCTGTATATGGGAATACTTTATCCAGCTTGTCCGTCCACGCCTGCAGCGCTTCGTCCATCGCGATTGTCACGTCACCGTAAACGAACGACGCGTCCTCTGTCACCGTACCGATGAGAGTGTAATCTAAACCGCTTCCTGCCGTCAAATCGGCTGCCGCGTCTACAGTCATTTCAGTTAAGATTTCACCTAATCCGTTATCAAAAAGCTTCTCCGCCGTCAGACTGCTCTCCACTGCCACGCCTAATTTATTACCGAATGCCATCTTGCTGACAGCCGCCGCCACGCCCTTTGCATCAAGCGCATATGCTGAGACAATTTTTTTCTGTGACATAAGTGTCAGAATGGTATCATACACACGCATGACATTTTCATAGTCCGGCAGATCATACTCATTCTTCGCGATATGGAAACGAACCAGCTTGTTACCGGCTTTCTTAAGTTCGGGTGTCACAATACTGTCTTGTCTGCCGATATCCACCGCAAAAGAAACAAGCGTGGGCGGCACGTCAATTTCATTGAACGTACCGGACATGGAATCTTTACCGCCGATAGAAGGCAGTCCGTATCCCATCTGTGCGTCATACGCGCCAAGAAGCGCCGCAAAAGGCTGACTCCAGCGATGAGGCTCCTCACTCATTCTCCTGAAATACTCTTGGAATGTGAAACGGATGGTCTTGTAATCTCCGCCGTTTGCCACGATTTTTGCCATAGACTCCGTCACTGCATAGATTGCGCCGTGATATGGACTCCAACTGGATAAATAAGGGTCAAACCCGTAACTCATCATCGTCACGGTATCCGTTTTTCCTTTTAATACAGGAAGTTTTGCCACCATCGCCTGCGTTTCCGTCAACTGATATTTACCGCCGTAAGGCATATATACACTGCCCGCGCCGATGGAAGCGTCAAACATCTCCACCAGACCCTTCTGCGAACACACATTCAAATCATTTAAAAGAGTCAGCCATGCTTTCTTTACATTCCCCGCTGCCACAGCGTCCGCAACAGCAGGCGTAGCGATTTTCTTCAGATAATTATCTTTCTCTTCCGGCATATCCACTGCAACCGCGGTCTCCTGATGCGCGCCGTTGGTATCTAAGAACGCTCTGGAAATATTCACGATTTCTTTACCGCGCCATCTAAGGACCAGTCTCGGCTCTTTGGTCACTACTGCGACCTCCACTGCCTCCAGATTCTCCTGCGACGCATAATTTAAGAAAGCATCCACATCTTTCGGCGCTACCACAACCGCCATTCTCTCCTGAGACTCGGAAATTGCAAGTTCTGTGCCGTCCAGTCCCGCATATTTCTTCGGTACTTTATCAAGGTCTACCACCAGACCGTCCGCCAGCTCTCCGATTGCCACGGACACGCCGCCGGCGCCGAAATCATTACACTTCTTAATCAATCTGCTGACTTCTTCCCGTCTGAATAATCTCTGAATCTTACGTTCCGTGGGCGCATTTCCCTTCTGCACTTCCGCACCGCATGTCTCGATAGAACTCTCCGTGTGTACTTTGGAAGAGCCCGTCGCACCGCCACAGCCGTCACGTCCGGTTCTGCCGCCTAAGAGAATAATGATATCGTCAGGGTCGGACGTCTCGCGAATAACATTTTTTCTCGGCGCCGCGCCCATAACCGCGCCAATTTCCATTCTTTTTGCCACATAATCAGGGTGATATATTTCTTTCACTAATCCTGTTGCAAGTCCAATCTGATTGCCATAGGACGAATAACCGCTCGCAGCGCCGCGCACAAGCTTCTTCTGTGACAGCTTACCTTTAAGCGTCTCCGCCACCGGCACCGTTGGATCGGCAGCGCCCGTCACACGCATCGCCTGATATACATAGCCGCGTCCCGACAAGGGATCACGGATCGCGCCGCCAAGGCAGGTCGCCGCACCACCGAAAGGCTCAATCTCCGTCGGATGGTTGTGCGTTTCATTTTTGAAAAAGACCAGCCACTCCTCCGTTACTTTCCGATCGCCGTAATCCATCTCCACGGGGACTACCACCGAACAGGCATTGATTTCATCCGACTGCTCCATGTCGTCTAACTTGCCGTCTTTCTTTAATTTACGCATCGCCATCAGCGCCAGATCCATCAGACAGACGAACTTGTCCTGCCTGCCTGCAAAAATCTCCTCCCTGACTGCAAGATAATTTTCATAAGTTTCTTTAATTGGTTTCTGATAGAAACCGTCCGCAAACATCACCTCTTTTAACTCCGTGGAAAAAGTGGTGTGACGGCAGTGGTCCGACCAATAAGTATCCAGCACACGAATCTCCGTCATTGTCGGATTCCGTTTCTCTTCATTCGCAAAATAATTCTGTATATGTAAGAAATCCTTAAAGGTCATTGCCAAACCTAACGAATCGTAAAGCTCCTTCAGTTCCGCCTGCGGCATATCAATAAAATCTTCCCGCTCCGGCATATTCTCAAACACTGCCACGTCCGCAGGCTCGTCATACACGGTGATAAGCGTGTCCGGCTTCACCAGATCCGTCTCTCTCGAATCCACGGGATTAATGCAGTACGCCTTAATTTTATCAAACTCCTCATCGGAAATTTCACCCGTTATCAAATATGTAACCGCCGTCTTAATAACCGGCTCTTCCTCTTCGTTCAGAAACTTCACACATTGCACCGCCGAGTCTGCTCTCTGGTCAAACTGTCCCGGCAGAAATTCCACGCTGAAAACCTTCCCATCCGCCGGAATCTGAATCGTCTCTTCATATAATATATCTACCGGCGGCTCTGAAAAAACAGTCTTACATGCTTTCTGAAAAATCTCTTCCGACAGATTCTCCACATCATAGCGGATAAAGACCCGGACCCCTTTCACACCGTCAATACCGAGATAACTTCCGATTTCTTCCTGCAGTTCCTTCGCCTTGACCGCAAAAGGTTCCTTCTTCTCCACATAAATGCGCTTCACATTTCCCATGCTGCTTTCTCCTTTACCCTTACAATCACCGTTACATGCTCCCAAACATGACTTCGTTATACTTGAACATTACATACTGGGAAGAATGCACGTTCTTCGCATTCTTCCAGAGATGGTATAGTTGCTCTTGGGCGGTGTTTTTTACCGCCTTAGTGTAACTCCATCTCTTATTATGCCAAATATCTCCCTATATTTCAATCAAAGTTTTCATCATTCTGCACCCTATTCCTATATCCTTCATATAATTCAAATACGGCAGACACCCTTACAAGCATCTGCCGTCAATCATCTATTCTATAATCAGCCCTTGCATAATATACAATAGCTGCGCATCTACCATTTTCTCCGTAATGCCGAACGTCTGCGCATTAATCTTCATGCCCTCTAACACATACATGATATTACTCGCCGCCCCCTTAGGGTCCTCACAATAGAATTCCCCACTGGCGATACCCGCTTCAATCAGCTTCTCCAGTACCTTGACGCCTGAGTCAAACTGTTTCCGCAGCATATTGTTCTTGTCAGTCGATTTGTGTGCGAAGAAATATTCATAGACTGCAACAGTCAAACTATTCTTCTTCTGTAACAGCTCTTTCTTCTGTTCCTTAAGAAAGAGAAGAAGAATATCCGCCGCCGTGTCCTCCTGCGTGATCTGTACAGAAAAAACATCGTCCGTCTCCTGCGCTTCCATCTGTAATGTTTCCAACAAAATCTGCTCCGTACTGTCAAAATACAAATATAAACCGCCGCGGCTGATTTCACAGGCTTCCACGATATCTTTCATCGTGACGCTCTTGTAACCCTTCTCGGCAAAAACTTTTCTCGCCGTATCCAAAATATACTGTTTCTTCTGTACTGATTTTTCTCCCATACCGTTACTGCTTCCTTCTCCTTCTTCTATTCCGTACTTTCATGCTAATCTGTCTTATTTTCTGCGGCTCATACAACACAGTATTTATAACTGACTTAAACGGTCATACCATTGGTCTGTCCCAGAATTCTATATTGTCCTTCATCTTGCGGATTATATTCAGGAATATTCTGTTATATACCGCCTCGGTCCACAATCTTCCCTTAGTCATCCCGCCCAGCACATACTTTGACAAAATGCCTTTCAGAATATCCATGTCCTTGATACTCGCTCGGTCAATTGCTCTGAGTTCATCTTGAACCGACCTGTATCTGTATTTGGAATATACATAAGGGTAGTTGCGGTCAACCAGTGTTGTCTTCTGTACTTCTTTAATGAAACTCATGAGCGTGCCGTCATACACCGGAAACGTAATGGAATGCCCTTTGATCCCGGAGCCTTCAAAAGTCTCCGCCACACTGCTCCCAGCCTTGCTTTCCAGCCACGGAAGATATCGAATCAGTCTTTCGACATCCGGTTTATACATCTCCACCACCTGCCGTCTATAGGCAATATCTTCACTTTCCATACGGATTTCGTTTTCCATGACAATCCTCTTTTCTGCACACTCTTCATTGTATCAATCTATGTCCAAGTATTTTATTTCGATAATGCAAGCCTTTAATAAAATATGACAAGATTGTCAACACATCTTTCGACAACCCTGTCGCAGCCTCTGTCATTTTATTCTAGCATACTTTTTTTAAAAGTACAGCACAAAATACCTATGATATTCTTGTGCAAGTTGCCAAGACAGTATTCAGCGCTCTCTTTCTTCCTTGTAATTATTGCGCAATCGTAGTAGACTAAAAGGGAATGACAAAGGGTCGCAAATACACCAAAATATGTCGAAAGTGTATTATATTTATATCAATTCATATCAGAAGGGGCATCTGCCAAGCGGCAGATGTAGGGGGCATATCCATGAATGTAAAAGAATTTCCGGCAGGAACAGTCGTAGTGCAGAGCGAACAGCCGATTAACGCCTTACATGTAATTGCAAAAGGCACTGTGCGCGCCACCTATCCGGGTGGTGAATTCTACTTATATAAAGGAGACGTAATCGGAGCATGCGAGCTCTTCTTTGACTCGCATTTTATTACCTATCAGACCGAAGAGGCTTCCTCGATCGGTTCTTATCCGTATTCAGTGACCCAGTTATCCGGCATTCTGCATACAAACGCAGAAATGTCTGCCCGAATTGTCACCTCCATGTTTAGGCAGGTTCAAGAAATTCTTGACCAGTACGAACTTGCTCGTTTTGACTGCGATAACTTCTATCACTATCTGATGGACAGCTATGACGGATATCGGAACTTCTGCTCCAAACACAGTATTTCCGCCAGAGCGCTTCCCGGTATGGAAACCTTGTCCGAACTGGTTCTGGAAGAAGACATTCCCGGCTGGCTTGGCGGTTACTACACACAGCAGCGTAAGCTTGTTCCCGCAGCCGCTGTCAAAGGACAGGATCCCGACTTTTTGCAGGGACTTTTGTTAAAGGCAAGTGAAGATGTCTATCAAGTCATCTCCGTGTGCCGTGTACTATATGACTATAAATCCGAGATCACCAATCTGCTAATGAGCGAGAACCGACTGGATTTCTTTGACCTTTATGCCAGCCTGCTCTATCGGATTGGTTCTCACGCAGATGATTCCACATCCTTGATTGCGGCAATTTCCACCATGATGATTCAGTTGGAGAGTCAGCCTTCTATCGACAAGGAAATGTACAAACAGCGTGTCACCGAATACCGTGAACGTCTAAATACATTGGATCAGGCGCCGGAAGAGCAGCCGGCAGAGGGAATCGCCAAAGCAGACGACATACCGGACATACGCGATTCCATAAATACGATTCTCTCCTACGCCAAAGTGGATGAAGAGACTGCCAACGCATTCAGAAGCGCAGTCAGCCAATACAGCAAGCTGACCGACAAGAACAATTCTGACGATGCGTCAAGACGTCTGCGTCTTAATATTACGAAAATGTTCTATGAAATATATGAGAAAGCGTTTATTCGGAGCCTGCACGACTTCGAAATACCGAAAGTGTTGTTGATGTTCTTTAATTTCGGTTATGTTGATGAAAACCTTGCAGGCATGGACAATGCGGCTTATCTTTATTCCATTGTAAACAAACTGCCTACCGACCCGGAGAGAAAAGTATATTCTGTTTATGAGTGGCTGCGCGCCATCTACGACGGCAAGAAGACGCCTAGCCGTAATGAATTTGACACTGACTATCAGGCACATGTACATGAACTGAAAGTAACCGGCAAAATCAGCGCCTCCGAAGAAGCCACAATGCTCAAGGACAAAGAGAAACAGGTTCTCTTCGAGCTTACAAATATGTTCCAGTCCGTCAACAAGATCACATTTGGACGAATCAGCTGCTTCTGTCCGATCTTTTCGGAACATAATATTCTAAAAGAGTTAGACAAATCTCTTGTGTCAGCCGACAAGGTGGCAGAAACATTTGATCAGCTTCGCTCCGTTGACTTTAGCGCATATTACCGCGAAGTGATTTACACCAATCCGAATCTTGGAATCGGTAAGGAATATGTCAGTGTTGAAATTCTTCCCGATATCATCCTGATGCCCAATATCGGCGTCAGAGGCGTTATGTGGCAGGAAATTGAAGGACGTAAGCGTACTACCCCTTCGCGTATGATGATATCTATCTTCCAAATGGAAGATTTAACCAACATTCTTGTCAGACTGACCGGCGACTACCGTTGGGAGATGTGCAAACGCGTACAAGGCGCGCGCTGGAACGATATTTCGGAAGCGTCTCTTACGAGCGAATACTTCGATTACATCCAGTTCTACAAGAAAAACCACGAGCTTTCGCCGGATGCCAAAGATAAGATTAAACTTAACATGCAGAAAGCCAAAAACAGCTTCAAGGAAATGTTTATCAGAGACTATGTATCATGGGTTCTGTTTGAAGGTTCCGGTTCACCCAGATTAAATAAAATAGCACGTGCTATCCTGTTTACTTACTGTCCGTTCTCTAAAGAGATACGTGACAAGCTTAAGATGAACCCGCTCTACAAAGAAACGATGGAACGCTACGATATCAAGCTTGGACAAAAGCTTCATCATTACAACAACCTATTCCAGAAAATCAAGAATATGGGTGCGGATATTCCGCCTGAAATCAAGGCGCAACGAGAATATCTTGGTTCTTGATATATAATATGGTTTACTGTCGGAAAGCCGCGTGTACAAAGCGGCTTTTTCTCATTATAAAGAAAACGGAACATTGTCATGGCTTCGCACAGGCACAGTACTATAATTAGTCTTTGCATTTTTAACATCAAAATATTTTTATTATCACCTCATATTTAAGCCCTATTTAGATTTTTTCGGTTCCTTTCGCTAATATATTGTTATTCTTTTGTAATATAATTATAGACTCTGTCGAAAAAAGGTATTATATTAATTATAGACTTGATTACGGAAGTCAAGTCGGTTATAGCAATTCCGGAAGAATTCCCCTTTTACACAAGCGAAAACCTCGAAGGTACGAAACCTTCGAGGTTTTTGTTTGTAGATTTTCTGTAAAACTATGAGCGCTTCTATTTCAGCACCATCACCGAATAACCCGGCATCGTCGCCTTACCGCCGTCAAGCCGGATCGGCTCCTCACCTGTCGGAAGCATCGCCCGTACCTCTGAATGCTCTCCGATTGGATTCCCATTGACTGTGATACTGCTCAAATCTATATTTTCTGTCTCCGCACCTGTCACGAACACCAGAATCACCTCTGAACCTTCATAGCTTTTCCGCAGCACACATACTGTATCTGTGGACGCGTCTTTCAGATATTCAGTCACCCCTCTGCCTATCTCAGGATTCTGGTTTCTTACCTTAATCACCTTTTTATAGAACTGATATACAGAGCCGGCGTCCGCCTGCTGTTCCTCCAGACTCTCAAACTTCATCTTCACGTCGTCCATATCCGCCGGACCGACACACATGCCTTCCGCACCGGCATCCATACTCCAATACATAGGTGCACGCTTATTCTCATCTTTGCCGGCTCCCTTCATTCCCAGTTCTTCCCCATAGTACACAAAAGCCGAGCCGCTCATGAACAGATTCATTGCCGCCGCTAACTTTGTCTGATTAGCAGAATCATCTCCGGCATAATAACCGGCGCTCCTGCCCAGATCGTGGTTCGTGTAGAACGGCGCATCAATATAATTCTCGTTATAAGCGCCAAAGACTTCCTGCAAAGACGCTACCGTCTCCCCATATTTAGAAGCCGGAGAGCCATTCAGCACTTTGGAAATAATACCATCCTTATCTGCAAAAGCAAAATTAAAAACACTGTCAATACCGCTCTCATAGTAGGGCGCATATTCTGTCATCGGAAGCCATGCTTCACCAACCAAGTAAGCATCTTCTTTCTGGGCTTTCACAGTATCGTTCAGCCATGAAAGAAATTCAATATTTGTCTGCGGCGCTCCGCTGTAATACTCTTTGACTGCATCGAGACGAAAACCACCTACACCCATATCCAGCCAATATCCCGTAATCTGTGAAATTTCCTCGCGCAGCGCCTCACAGTCGAGATTCAGATCCGGCATTTCCGACCAGAACTGTGCTTCATAATACCAGTCTGTGCCTTCCACCGCATAATAGCCTCCGCCCTGCTCTTTAGTAAAATGATAGTAATCGAAATAAGGACATTCCTCCACGCTCGGATTCCCGTCTCCTAATCCCTGAAGATAAGAATATGCCTCTTGGAACCATGGATTCTGCGAAGAACTGTGATTTAGCACCAAATCCATGATAACTTTAATCCCACGTTTATCACACTCTTCAAGCAATTCTTCAAAGTCGTCGAGCGTACCGTATTCTTCATCTATCCCATAATAATCTGCAACATCATATTTATGATAGGTAGGCGAAGGATTCACCGGCATCAGCCAAATCCCGTTACATCCTAAGTCCGTATCCGTGCTATCGTCTCCGTCGTTAATATAGTCCAGCTTCGAGATGAGCCCCTGCAGGTCGCCGATTCCGTCTCCGTCGCTGTCACAGAACGAATAAACGAATACCTCATAATAGGTACGATAATTATCATCAATAACATTGAGAGGAATGCTGTCGGTCGCGTCTTCCGCATTCTGAACTGTCTCCACATTCTGAACTGTCTCCGCATCGGCGCCCTCTACGCTCTGCTCCCCGTTAGCTGCTGCATTCCCTGCCGGCTCATTTCCGCCATTTGTTCCGCATGCCGAAAGAATCATCATCGCAGATAATATAATAGATGCTATTTTTATACTGTTTCTATTTCTTCTCATACTTTTCTCCCACGTTGCCGCATTGTTCTAGATTCACGTTGCCTCAATTTTCTATAACATAAGATAAGATAGGCTGCGCATTCCTGCACAGCCCACCACTTTCAATAACCCACACAAATCGTCATCTTATATTAACCTTTCACAGAGCCGCCTGTGATACCTTCCACATAACACTTCTGCATGATTACAAACAGGATAGAAATCGGAATCGCAATGATAACGCCACCCGCGCAGAATACCGAGAAGTATTTGTTAATCATGGACTTCCCTAACATATTGAAGAGTCCGATCGCTACCGTCCAGTCTGTCGCCACACCGGAATTCAGCATCAGCTTTGCAAATACGAAATCTCCCCAAGGAGCAAGGAAAGCATTGATAACCGTGTACACGATAATCGGTTTCGACAACGGAATGATAACTGACCAGAAGATTTTCGCCTCGGAAGCGCCCTCCAGCCTCGCAGCCTCGCTCAAAGATACCGAAATCGTATCCATGAACCCTTTACAGATCAGATAACCAAGTCCCGCACCTGCGGAATACACGATAATCATACCAAGGTGGCTGTTCGTAAGTCCGAGCGTCTTCAAAATAAAGTAGATTGCTATCATAGACAGCACGCCCGGGAACATATTCAGGATAATGCTGAAACTCATCAGCCCTTTTCTACCGGTAAAACGAAGCTTACTCATTGTATAAGACACCATCAATACCAAGATAGTAGAAATCAGACATGAGAAGATTGCGATGACCAGCGTATTTAAAAACCACCTGTTATACTGCACAATCGAATCTGAATGCAGGAACAACTGCGCATAGTTATCCAGTGTCCACGTCTCCGGGAAGAAATGAGAAGTATTGATGCCCTTATATCCGCTAAACGACGTGACAAACAGCCAAAGGATCGGGATTAACCAAATCACTGACAGGAAAAGTAATACAAAATGTCTTATAATAGATTTTATCGTCTTTTTCATTATTGAAACTCTTCCTCCTTATCTCCCTTAATTGTTCTGGTAAATGTAACCAGAGTAAACGCCGCGCAGATGATGAATACAATAATACCGATAACGGATGCCATCTTGTAGTTATAGTACTCATTCGTCAGACGGAACAGCCATGTTACCAGCAAGTCAACTTCCTTTGCATTGGAGTTCGCCAGAAGCTGGTCGCTTGTAACGAATACATCCTGCGTCAACAGATAGATAACGTTGAAGTTGTTGATATTCTTAACAAAATCAGTGATCAGACTCGGTCCGGTTACAAACAATACATATGGCATCGTAATCTTGATGAATATCTGCAAGGGATTTGCTCCGTCAATTCTCGCACTCTCAATCTGGTCTTCCGGTATATTCATCAACACACCTGTCGCAACTAACATCTGATAAGGTATACCAATCCAGATATTGATGATAATAATCATCACCTTCGCCCAGCCGGGATTCGTCAGGAACGGAATATAGCTTAAGTTGGAAGGAACAAGCCCGATATTCTTCAGGAAATCCGTAACGCCGACGCTGTTGCAGAATGTATTGACGATACCGCTGTCTGCAAAGAAGTTACGAACCAGAAGCAAGGTTACGAACTGCGGCACCGCAATCGCTATGATAAAAAGCGTTCTCCACAGCTTAGGAAGCTTTGTCTTCTTATCATTGATAAACTTCGCCATCAAAATACCGCCGATATATGTGGTAAATGTAGCGAGCACTGCCCATTCCAATGTCCATGCCAATACTTTCTTAAAGGAATAACCAAAAGTAACTGTCACAGAGCTTGTAAACAAGTTCTTAAAGTTGGACCATCCTACCCAGGTAAACAATGCGTTAGGCGGCATATGTTGTTGATCGTAATTCGTGAACGCTACTGCGATCAAAACCAGAATCGGAAGAATATTCATGATAATAATACCGATTGCCGGTAAGGTCAACAACGTAATATGAAATTTTTCATTAAACATCGTCCGCACATCTTCACGGAAATTATTAATATGCTCTCCGTTCTCCTTCTGCTGCTGCAGACGATATACTGCTTTCATGTTTGAAATATAAAAAACAACAAATACAAAGATAATAAACAACGAAATAATGGAATTCAAAAGAATCAGGAAAGAGTTATCATAATCATTCACCGTACTGGTCATGGTCAGCGGATCAAAAACCTGCTCAAATTGTACCGTACCAAGTGTTCCGAACTTAGCGAGGTTTGGAGCCGCATATCCGACACACAATACTGCAAACAGCACCTCTACCAGACACATGATGATGCCGTTGATTACCTGTTTTCTGGCAAAATAACCTGCACCCATCAATACCACAGACAGCTTTACCCAAATATCTCCCTTGACAAAGGCAATTCCAAAATCCTTAAAATAATTTCCCATTGCGCTCAATGCCTTCTTCATACGAAACTCCTCTCAGAAGCAACTATTTTATATCCTTCTCAAGAAAAAGGGGCGGGCGAATGTGCACCCACCCCTAATCAAACTTTTATGATATTACCGAGTTTGCGAAGCAAATTTTTTAGCGTCTCTCAGCACGCCGAGTTTGCGAAGCAAATCTCGTAAACGAAATCTTTGATTTCGTTTTATTCCACAGGCGCCGTGATACCTTCTACCGTTGTATCAAGCAGTTCCTGTAAATCTGTTCCGTCCGGGTTGCCGGATGCGAGAATCTGTCCTAATGTCTCTGCAGGTGACCAGAAGTTACCGCCTACACGCTGAGGTGTTGCATATGCTGCCTGAGCTGCCAAAGCTGCGATAGCCGGATTGGATGCAACTGCGTCAGAAGATGCTGCTGCAACGTTTGCAGGGCCAAGGCCTCTTGCCTCAAATCTTGCTGTCTGAGCTGCTTCATTTGTTAAGAACTCTGCAAGAAGCATGGACCAGCCGATGTTTGCGGAGTGAGGATTAACGCCTACTAATTTGTATCCTGAGTAAGAGGACATCTGGCAGTCTTTACCACCTGCATTGAATGTGGGAAGCTTGCAAGCTGCGTAGTTGTCTCCCCATGCTTCTGCTGCTGTCTCTGCTCTCCAAGTACCGTTTACACAAGCAACTACATTGCCTTCTGCGATCTGGGTAGCCATATCTTCATCACCCATATCTACAAGTACGTTAGAAGATGTCAGATCAAGGATTGCCTGCGCTACGTCTGTACCACCTGCTGCATTCCATGTACATGTGTTTGTCATACCGTCGTCATTTAAGGAAAGCTCCAAGCCTGCGCCTTGGAAGAATGCGTAGATATACCAGCCATTGGAGATATCCATTGCAATCTTCTTACCTGCTGCATCTGCAACTTCGACCATCTTCTCTAAAGACTTCACATCATCCTCTGTGAATACGGAAGAATCATAGAACATGAAGTAACCGTTATCTGCTGTCATCGGGTATGCGTATAACTTACCGTCTACAGTAGCGGCCTCAACAGCGCCGGATACATTCTCTGCTGCAACATCATATGTGTAATGAGCAGCTACTTCCTGTAATGCGCCAGCCTGTACAAGCTCGTTGATCTGGTCGTCAGCGAACGCATATACATCTGCTGCCGCCTCTACGTCTGTCAGTACCGTATCTTTAGCGGTAGACTCAGACTCAGCGCCAAGTGTAATGTCAAATGTTACGTCAGGATATGCTGCCTTAAACTCGTCAAGCAATTTGCTTGTAAGATCCTGATCCTCTTCGGATGCCCATACAGTCATTGTAACCGTACCGGTTGTGTTTGCGATCAGCGTAGCGATCGGGTCAGACGCGTCTGTTGCTGCCGCATCCTCTGCCGGAGCTTCTTCTGTAGCCGCCGGAGCCTCTTCTGTTGCTGCCGGAGTCTCTTCTGTTGCTGCCGGAGTCTCTTCTGTTGCTGCCGGAGCTTCCTCTGCCGGAGTGTTTGCTGCGCCATCATTGCCGCATCCTGCAAGACAGCCGGCTACCATTGCTGTTGCCAGTAATGTTGCCAATACTTTCTTCTTCATAATGTTTTTCCTCTCTCTTTCCGATTTAGCAAGTGTATTCACCCTGCTAAATCTTAGTGTTACCATTTTTTTGGTTTCTATATAAAACGTGCTTCCACGTCTTATATCATGTACGGTTCTTCGCTGTTCGCGAAAAGAATTAATTAAGGTTTTTATATTCTATAGATATAGAATATAAAGAAAGGACTAGTCCTTTCTTTATATTCTATAGATATAGAATATAAAGAAAGGACTAGTCCTTTCTTTCGCCGCTGAGGCGACGTTTCTATCTGCGGTAAAGCGCCGTCTGCGTGCGAATCCAGTTCCGCCGCTCCTCCGGAAGCAGTTCATCACTAAACCGCCACTTCCAATTAGAACCTATCGTAGATGGTCTGTTCATTCTCGCTTCGCTTCCAAGCTGTAAGATATCCTGCATCTGTAAAATCACCACATCGGCTATACTTGAATACGCCGTCCGAATCATCGCATCGGATATCTGCTCTTTGCTGTCAATATTTAAATAAGAATACATATATGCCAGTTCGTAATCCGTACAATCGCGGTAATATCCGACGATCGTATCATTATCATGCGTCCCCGCATAGAGTACCGTATTGCTGTCCGCGTAGTTATGCGGAAGATATTCATTATCCGGTTTGCCGTCGAAAGCAAAAAGCAGCACTTTGATATCCGGCCATCCCATCTTCCGAATCAGTTTATTGACTCCCGGAAGTACGGTTCCCATATTCTCTGCAATAATCTTCTTATCCCCCGCTGCCTTCTCGATTACCTCCGCAAGCTTTCTGCCCGGTCCTTTAGACCATCTCCCGTCACGGATATCCGTCTTTCCGGTCTCAATGCTGAAATATTTCACCACGCCTAAGAAATAATCTACCTTAATGATGTCGAACATGGCTGCCTGCTGCCTGATTCTCAGCTTCCACCAGCTATATCCATCCGCTTCCATGGCATCCCAGTCATAAACCGGATTGCCCCAGATCTGACCTTCTTTTGAAAAATCATCCGGCGGACACGCTGCCACGCATTTCATCCTTCCCCGCGCATCCAAGAGGAAAAGATTTCTGTGCGTCCATACGTCAACGCTGTCGTAAGCGACATAGAACGGTAAATCACCAATCATCTGGACGCCCTTCTTCTTCGCATACTCTCTCAGAATCTCCCACTGTCTGTAGAATTCATACTGACAGAATTTCCAGAATAAAATCTGTTCGGACAGCTTGTCGCGATATTGCGCCAGCGTCTCTTTACTTCTGTCTCTTAACGGCTTATCCCATTCATACCATGCTTTGCCGCCAAAATGATATTTCAGAGCCATATAAAGGCTGTAATCTTCAAGCCATATTTTACTTGCATCACAAAACGCTATGTACTGCTCATTCCGGCAGTCAAATCTCTTGTAAGCCGACTGTAAAACGGTATATCTGTTCTCATATAATACGGCGTAATCTATACATTCACCGCTTGCGCCCCATTGATGCGCATCTACTTCTTCTCTTAACAGTAATCCGTCTTCGATCAAATCCTCCAGATCGATATAATACGGATTCCCCGCAAATAGCGAAATGGATTGAAACGGACTGTCACCAACCGTCAGCGGTCCCATCGGCAGTATCTGCCAATACTTCTGTTTCAAATCCGCCAAAAGGTCTACAAATTTGAAAGCCGCATGACCAAAGGTTCCTATCCCGTGTGCAGATGGCAGACTGGATATCGGTAATAGTATTCCCGCTCCCCTTGTCAATGTTTTAACTTTCACAATCTGACCCCCATCAACAAAACCAAGTCTGATTTTTCGTAAACTTTCGTATCTAAGATAAATCTAACACTTACTACCATGTTTTGTCAATATGGAAATCCTTTTCCGAAGCTATTTTTCTATTTTATACTGTTTTTGCTCTCTATATTTGTGAACTTTTGCCAAAATTGCGAAAATTTTCGCAATTTATATAAACATTCCTTGCAATCCATCCTTTTTTCTTCTATGCTTAATCTAACAATATATATCAAGATATGTCGTAATATGTCTTATATAATATGTATCATTATATGTTATATACTTATCCGCATGTAACATATATTTAACCTGTGTATAAGAATCAACTATCATTAATTGTGAGGTATCATATGGCTACAATCAAAGATATCGCCAACCAGCTCGGAGTCTCCGTCAGTACGGTATCCAAAGGACTGAACGGCGCCAGCGACATCAGTGAATCCCTGCGTCAGTCCGTGCTGGACACTGCAGTGGAACTTGGCTACACCACGAAGCAGATGCGCGGTAAAACCCAGCGTAAACTCTGCATTTTCGTGGAAAATATGGACTATGAGAATCCGGAACAATTCGGCTACGATATCATTCTTGGATTCCGTCAGTCGGCATACCGCGAGAATTATGACGTCACGGTAACACCTGTCACACCGCTTTTCCAATCCACAGAGAAATATGATACCTATATGTTAAAGAACGGCTATGTAGGCGCTTTTATGGTCGGCTACGCTTTGCAGGACGATTGGATGGCACAGTTTAACACCACCAATATTCCCACAATTCTTCTGGATAACTTTATTAAAAAGAATCCTGCCGTCAGTTATATCGGCACCGACAGTTTTGAGGGCATAGACGACGCCATCGTACATCTGATGAACTTAGGCCACAAACGTATCGCTCTCATCAACGGTTCCCGCAATTCCATGATATCCGAACAGCGCCGGCAGGCTTACATTGATAGTATGACTGCACACGGTCTTCCATTCAGTGAAGCGACCATGCCTTACGGATACTACGTGGCAGATGCTGCCAAAGATCATGTGAGCACTCTGCTCTCTATGGGAATCACTGCCATCTTGTGCTGTAATGACCTTATGGCGTCGGGCGTATTGACTGAGTGCAGTCTGCGTGGCTGCCGCGTGCCGGAAGACGTCAGTGTGATCGGTTTCGATGATTTACCGATTTCCGCCAAACTTACGCCGCCGCTCACCACGATCCGTCAAGACAGGCTGGAACTCGGTATGTGCGGCTTCTATGCGCTCAATTCACTCATTAACCGTGTGCCCATCAGCCGGACCCTGCTGCGCCCTCAACTAATTGTAAGAAGCTCTACGGCGGCCGCTGCCGAATAAGTACCACATTTCCGCTTCCGCCGCAGACTTTTCTTATCTTTTAAAGCATTTTTATGGCTGATAATCTCTTATTGTTTCCAGCGCAGGCAGAGATTGACCATCATAGTCAAACAGCGCCTGATTCGCCCATTCATTACCACCGGGTCCCTTTTCTTCTATATATTGAAGCGCGCCATCGGTTGCCCAGCCGGAACCGGGCACCGGAATCCATGCAGCCTCCCAGTAGAAGAACCCTCTGCACTTATTCTCCGGTACTTGGTCTATAACATCAAACAGTGCCTGCATGAAGTCCATCTGTCCCTGTCTGCTCATAGGAAATTCCAGCTTTTCCACAAGTTCCGGTCTGGTTGCATAACCTTTGCGCTCACCGGGCGCTAACTTCTCATATGCTGCATAGTCTTCCATCGTAAATCCCATGGACACTTCCGCAATCACAAGTTCCTTGCCGTAACGCACCGCCAAATCATTCATGTTATTTTGCAGATCTTCCAATGTTCCATGCCAGAACGGATAGTAAGATAATCCGATGATCTGGAAATCCTCCCCCCGTTCCATATAGTGGTCAAACCAGTCTCTGTACATGGCGGCATTTCCGCCGTTATCCAGATGAATCATAATCGGCATGTCCGCATCCACCGCACGTACACCGCGGATTCCGGCACTGACGAACCGTGCCAGATTATCATAATTTGGCATCTGTCCCAAAGGCCATAGCATACCGTTTGTCAGTTCATTGCCTACCTGAATCAAGTCCGGATAGGCTCCCGCCTCCTTCATGGCAAGCAGCGTGTCCTTCGTAAAGTCATAAACCGCTTTCTCAAGCTGCTCTGCATCCATGCCGCGCCAAGCCTTGGGCACCCGCTGCTTGCCGGGATCCGCCCAAAAATCGCTGTAATGCACATCTAACAATACTTCCATGCCATGTTTCTTCGCCCGTTTCGCCAGTTCTATTGTGACCGGCAGATCGTTGGTTCCTGCTCCGTAAGGCACGCCATCCTCCGTATAAGGGTCGTTCCACAATCTCAGACGGACCGCGTTAACGCCATAGCACTGCAATATATCAAATACATCTTTTTCTACGCCATGATCATAAAACTTCCCGCCAAGGCGCTCCACTTCTAAGACCGTGGATAAGTCCATACCCTTATAAAATTTCATGTGTTATTATCCGCCTTTCACAGTCTTAATCAAAATCAAACTTCGTAAACCGCTTCATTGCATCCTTATATCTGAACCTCACCAATTCATTCTTCTCAAGCACATCTTCTTCTGTACCTACATACTGACAACGGATGCAGTGATACTCTTTTTTGTCCTTGTCATAAAACATATCAATATCTAAGTCTCTCATAAAGCAGGAGGGACACCTGTAATTTAATTTGCCTTTGCCAGATTGAGCCATGTCGCAAATACCTCCTTATCTTTTAACTTGGTCGTATACCCTAACGTAAACATCGGTGAGAACGCATAGCCCTCTTTGATATAACCGACCGCATCTTTCTTCTCGCAGCTGATCGACACTCTCGTCTCGATTTCCGGTACGATGGCAATTGTCTCCGTCGCCCCCTGCATCTGCGCCTCACGACACTTGTATGCATAGTCGATTTTCTCCGTATTGGCGCCGTCAGTTACGGAGAGCACGACATTCGTCATATCTTCGGAGTATTCCGTAGTACCGTAACATGCTACCATATATTCATTGATTTCCACTTCTGCGTCCGGATCGCTCATTTCCAAAATTGTTCTCTCAATCTTGATATTGGAACTTCCTTCTTCAAAATACATCTTCGTCTGTAATTTCACGGTCAGATCATAGAACTCAATATCCACCGGATCGAGCGTGAGAATTCTCGTATTGCCCTCCTGCGAGAAGTGCGCTTTCGTTCTGCACAGACATAAATCCACTTCCTCACCGTTATGGGTCAGTTTCGCGCTTCTTACCGTACCTTCGCCTGCATAGTGCGTGAAATAACCTGCCCTATACTTCTCTTGTATCAGGAACGGGTAAGATGCATCCGTCACATGCTTCGTACCAATACCTACCGGCCACTCTAACTTCGCCGCATAAGGACGCAGATCCACGATGGCGCCACCCTGATCCATATTCGCGCAGACTCTCATATACGGATCGCAGTACCAGAACAACTGCTTATCCGAACCGTATAAGATATCACGCCATAATGCACATTCGGGTTCTGTCAGTCTTCTGTTCGCACGGTAGAAATCCGCAAATTCCGCCATAGTCATGTCATCTAACTTGCCCTCTTTCTTGAGCTGACCGTAATATGCCATGCCATCCTCGTAGGATTTGAGAAGAAGTTCATAAGGAGCCTCCCAGCGTCCCATTTTATTCATCCATCCGGGTCCGACAAACATCATATTGTAAGCGTAACCGTTATTATATTTTGCAAGAGCACGGTACTGGTCAATCAGATTGTACAGATACGGATATTCCCATGTCTTAGAATCATAGCTCATACTTCTGAGCACGTTCTGCGGATGCGTACCGAAATTGGAGCCGTTACCGTCGTAGCATGCGATCAGGTCCCGGGATAAATGAGGAATTGCCACGATACCGCTGTCCTCCGCTTCGTTGGCTGCCGGCGCATGCACATTCTGCTTACTCGGAATCCAAGGCGCCCACGGTCCGCCGTCCATAAACGTATACCATGAATTGTTGCAGGTGTGATAAGCCTTCGGTCCTTCTTCCCAACAAGTCGCAACGGCACATTTTACCATGGGATACTTCTCTTTGATATAATTGACCAGATCGGCATCCATATAGTAGGAGCCCGTTGATTCCGGATAGAATCCGAATCTGTCACGGAATTTACCGAATACGTCATCTACGATAGATTTCTTGTCCTCCATGGAAAACATCCAGATACAGAAATCTTTCGTTTTATATTTCTCACGAAATTCCTCACAAGGAAGACCAAGCAACGATAATGCAATCTCATCGCCATACTTCTCATGATCCTCTTTGGCGAGCGCCACCGCTTCATCATTAAATAAGGAAGCGTAGGTCATCTGAATCGTTGTCTTCAGCCCGTTCTTATGTGCAATTGACTGTTGTGTCCTGAAGATATCAAGGGACTCCGTCAAAAGTTCTTTTCTTCCGATATCTTCCTCTTTGCCGTGTCCGGTCACCTTCTCCGCGTACTCCGGTACCATCTCCGGACGATGGATGATGTTCACGATAAACTTATCCATACTGTTTCGCCCTCCGTTTTCATTTGGTGTTTGTTTTTATTTTAGCAATTTTTACTTTGCGCAATCGGTTGTTCATGTTTGAATCATAACAAACTGCACAGAAACTGTCAATGTATTTTTTGTTAAAAATGGGAAAACTATTCAGAAGAAATGCGTGTTTGATAATTTTCATGTCATTTTTGTTGTTTGCCATGTATCATAGCTGTTATAATATTGTCAAATTATCACCGTGAATAATAGGATATACAATACTTACTACAAAATCACTGCCAAAATCAATACATGAGAGCGACGAGCAGTCAGGACAAAAAAATCATCCGGAAAGGAATGGATCTACTTATGAAAATCACAATTATAGACGGACAAGGCGGAAGGATAGGGAAATCAATCATCGAACAGATTAAGAAGAAACAGAACGAACTGGAATTGTATGCTATCGGCACGAACAGCATCGCGACTTCAGCCATGCTCAAAGCCGGGGCTGATTACGGTGCGACAGGCGATAACGCAGTCATCGTCAACGCCGCAGATTCCGATATCATCGTCGGTCCTATCGGCATCGTGTTCGCCAATGCGCTGCTGGGCGAGATTACCCCCGCCATCGCTGCTGCAATCGGCGCGAGCAAAGCATACAAGATTCTAATTCCGGTCAACCGCTGCAATCATTTCGTAGCCGGCTGCACGGAAGCTTCCATGGGAGAGTATATCCGGATTGCAGTGGAGAAGATAGAATCGATGCTGTCCTGAGCAGTTGCTCTTCTGTCTATTCTGTACATTTTTCTTCCATCAACAAGCACAAAGATTATGCATGCTGAATATTGTAGAGAACGCGCATAATTGCTAGAATATGCCCGTAACGACAACAGTGTAGACAGAAACATGCCATTGACACGGCAGGAAGGAAAAGCATGAAAATTTATAACATTGATAACCCGCAGAAATTTCTTGATGTAGTAAAACAGTGTAAAGGTGAAGTTGAACTGGTTTCTAAGCAGGGCGACCGCCTGAATCTGAAATCCGAATTGACAAGATACATTGCAATCGCTCAGCTCTTCACAGATAATACTTTTATCAACGAGATGGAACTGATTGCCTCTGAACCTGAAGATGTAATGCTTCTTATGGACTATATGATGGAAGGGAAATAATTCCCTTCCATTTTTTATCTTCTTCCATGATGTCCATGACACCCACGGTGTCCGCCATTGTTTGGACACGCTGCCTGTACGCAGGAACCGTCACAATATCCGCCGCTATGAGCATATCCGCAGTATGCTGTCTCGTCGTGCACATGGCGTCCCGTCTCATTACAGCCCTCTACCGTACAAACTGCCGCCGCTCCGCAGGAACCGTCACAATATCCGCAATCATGTGCATACCCACAGTATGTTGCTTTATCATGGGCATGATATCCTGTTTGATCGCAGCCTTCTACCGTGCAAACCGCCACCGCTCCGCAAGAACCGTCGCAATACCCACTCTTATGACTATATCCGCAGTATGTCTCATCATCATGCGTATGCAGTCCTGTCTGCTCACATCCTTCTAACGTACAAACTGCACATACGGAAGCTGCCGCCACATTCGTCTGATTGTGATGATGCCCGTGTGCAGACACAGGCGTAACAAAGGATGCTGCCAGCAAAATTCCCATCATTCCCATAACCGGTATCTTTTTCATATACATCACCCGCCATTCCATACCATTAATAGTAGTTTTTACTTTTCTGCCCGTAATATCCCCGCCTATATTGTATTCATTCTATCGCCCTTTGTTCCCGATGTCAACAGGGATGGCCACACATTGTTCCCGAATACCGTAGAACGCAAAATAGCGGTTTTCCATAGGAATCCATTCGCGCTCAAACCGTTGCCACATCTTGGCTCCGTTACGAGCCAGTATCCTTTCACGCTGCTCCTGCGGCGATACTTCCAAGAAGAAGCGCAGATGATACGCCGGTCCGAAATAGGGGTGGCAGCTATATGCTCCTTCTATAATATTCAGTCTGCTCCACGTTACCTCATGCACTTCTCCCAATTCCATCGCGCGGCAGTCAAAACGCTTATATGAAAACCCTTGTTCATCTGCCAGATGCTCCAGCACTTCCGCCCGGAACCTCTCATAATCTACGTTACCGCCCGGCTGCATATACCGTTCCTTGGTCCGTTGTTCCGGTCGTAAGAAGAAATCATCCATATGAAAGAGGTTCCCGCCGAATTTCCCCAAAAGCGCCTCTCCGAGCGTGGACTTACCGCTGCCGCACATACCGTCAACCGCCACATAAACCTGTTCCCTCTCTCCTGTCTGCTTGGCCAGTTGAAGCGCACGCTCAACCGCAGTACAGACCTCTGAAAATCCATTGATTTCACGGTTCATTCTTAACCCCTTTCGGCTTCCGCCGCCATTCCCGTCTCATACTCATTCATCACACCGGCTCTTTTCAACGCCATAATGATAATCGGAATGAATACAATCTGCAGAATCATTCCCGGTATCGCATTCAAGAGCGCGCCTGCCAAAAATATCTGCATAGAAAATCCGTTTCCCGCAATACCGTACAACGCTATACTTGCAATCCCCCATGCCGCTCTTCCCGCAGCCATCGCACCAAGAAGGCTCGCATAGATATACGGCGTCTTTTTAGGCAGCTTCACATACAAGATTCCTGTCATCAATCCATATACTGCCAATTCCACTGCCATCGCCGCTGCCGTAGGCATCATCGGCGGCATACCGAACATCATGCTCCGCAGGAGCGGCGTCGCTGCACCGACCGCCAGTCCGTACTGCCAGCCGCAGATGAACCCGCACAGCATCACCGGAATATGCATCGGCAAAAGCATATTGCCAATCTGCTGAATCTGCCCCGTAAGAAAAGGCAGGACAATTCCCAGCGCCATAAAAGAAGCTGATAAAACAAGTTTACGTGTCTGTCTCATAATTACTTTCCTCCAAATATAAAGATTTCATTCTTGCCCGACTGCAAGATCATACGCGATTCCCATAACAAAAAAGGAACGCAAGCAAAGCGGTTCTTCCGCATTCGGTTACCTTCCTAGTAAATTAGACATCTATTCCTTATTTTTACATCCTATTTTTTATTCCGGTTATCCTGCTCATGATACCCTTACGGACACTCAGCATCCTTACCACCGGCTATGGCCGGTCACTGACGTATCATTTCCTATCTACACACATATCGTATTTTAGACTCCTGACATGTTTTTGTCAATATGCCTTGCAGATTTCCTCATGCACACTTCATACACGCCTTGTGGACTTCCTCATACGCACCTCATATCCGAGCAGCGTCCGGCTTTCCACTTCTTCCTCGTTGAGCATCTTAAGCAGCAGCTCACATGCCGTACGTCCTAACTCTTCCACATTATAACGTATTGAAGTAATGGAAGGTATACGGTATTCAAGCGTCGTGCTGTCATAGAAGGACACCACCTGAATCTGTGCCGGTATCGCTATCTGCCTCTGTTGGAGAGCATTTAACACACATCCGCACAGGAAATCATCCATGCATACGATGCACTCCGTTTTTTCCTCCAGAAGTCTCTCTACAACCCGCTGCGCTTCGCTGCTGTCATCAATATTAAGGAAGGTCTGCTTGCTGCCCTCCCATTCTTTTCTTTCGACAAAAGCATCTTCAAACCCCTGCAATCTGCTTCGATTGACAATATGATTTTCATTGCCGCCGATCAAGGCAATCTTATGAATGCCGTATTCCAACAGGTTCTCCGTCAATTCCCTGCATGCGTTTCTATGGTCGTTATCAATCTGCACCACACTGTCGTCATATGTGCGTCCGATTGCCACGAAAGGCACGCCGTTTTCTTTCAGATATTTCATCGGTGCATCATCCGCCAATGTTCTCGTCAATATCGCGCCGTCAATTTTACGGTTCGTCACCGCTCTTTCAAGCTGCGTAATATCTTCCGCCGTCACCATGGAAATCAGCACGTCGTATCCATGAGCAGAGGCTGTTCTGCTGATTCCCAACATACAATTCTGGAAAAAGGGCAATTCTACGATATTATAATCCCCCGGCAGTACCATTCCCAGATTAAACGTCTTATTCTGCGCAAGACCTTTGGCGACTACATTCGGACTGTAATGATGTTCCTCTATATATTCCAGCACTCTTCTTCGCGTCTGCTCGCCGATTCTTCCTTTGCCGGATATGGCTCTTGATACGGTCGTCTTGGAAACGCCAAGCTGTTTTGCAATATCTCCTATTGTTAAAATCTTATCATCCATGGTTTTTCATCCGTCAATCCAATGTTACTCTTCACACACCAGAAGCAACGCCCAAGCGGATATGATATGAATACGCATATCGCTTCTCTCTTTACGCTGTCACAAAACTATGTTACAATTCATATAACTCTTTGCGCAATCGGTTGCTCTCTACAAGATTACCAGATGCGCGGCAGTTGCGCAAGCCATTTTTACAGCAAACATTTCAGCAGACCAGAACTATTGACAATTTCATCCAAATCTCCATAGAAAGGAAAACATTCTTATGAAAACAGACAGACTTTTATTCGGAGCCGCATATTATGACGAGTACCTTCCCTGCGACCGAATAGAAACAGATATGGAAATGATGAGTAAGGCAAATATCAACACGATCCGTATCGCGGAATCCACATGGAGCACTTGGGAACCGCAGGAAGGTGTGTTCGATTTCACGCATCTGCACAGAATGCTGCAGGCCTCCGCCGCACACGGCATTTCCGTAATCGTAGGTACTCCCACTTACGCCATTCCCACATGGCTTGCCGCCAAGTGTCCTGACATCATCGCCGAGACACATGGAGGTCCCGGACGGTACGGGCACAGACAGAACATGGATATCACCCATCCGATTTATTTAAAACATGCGGAAATCATCATCAGACGCCTTATGGAAGAAGTCTCCTCTTATGAGCACGTCATCGGCTTCCAGCTTGACAACGAAACAAAATCTTATGACACATGCAGCGAATATGCGCAGAAGAAATTCGTAGATTATATGCACAAGCAATATAACGGCAACCTTGACGCTCTCAATCACGACTTCGGTCTGGACTATTGGAGCAACCGCATTAACGCATGGGATGATTTCCCGGATATACGCGGCACAATCAACGGTTCTCTCGGTGCGGAATATCAGAAATTTCAGAGACGGCTCGTGACGGACTTCCTCGCATGGCAGTGTGCCATCGTAGCCGAATATGCCCGACCCGACCAGTTTATTACACAGAATTTTGATTATGACTGGCGAGGCTACTCCTACGGTCTGCAGCCGGAAGTTGACCAGTGGAAAGCCGCGAAACCGTTGTCCGCCGCCGGTTTCGACATCTATCACCCTTCCGCACAGGACCTGACCGGTAAAGAGATTTCCTTTGGCGGCGACCTTGCGCGCTCTGTCAAAAAGGACAATTATCTGATTCTGGAGACAGAAGCACAGGGAAACCACGGCTGGCTGCACTATCCCGGACAGCTTCGCCTGCAGGCTTTCAGCCATCTTGCCTCCGGATCCAATTCTGTCATGTACTGGCACTGGCATTCCATACACAACGCCATTGAATCCTACTGGAAAGGTGTCCTGAGCCACAATCTGAAAGAAAACGCCACCTACAGAGAGGCTTGTACGATTGGCGCCGATTTTGCCAGATACGGCAGTCATTTGAAGAATCTGCGCAAAAAGGCTGACGTAGCGTTCGTGCTGTCCAACGAATCCCTGACCGGCTTACAATGGTTTGGCATTCATCCTGATCTGAAATACAATGATGTCGTCAGATGGCTCTACGACGCTTTCTATGAACTGAATATAGAATGCGATATACTATCCACGGAAGATGCTGACCTATTTGGTCAATATAAGATATTGGTGACTCCCGCTCTATACAGCGTTTCCGACACTCTTGTCAACAGTCTGAGAAGTTATGTTTCCGGAGGAGGACACTTGATTTCTACTTTTAAAACAGCTTTTTCAGACTCAATATTAAAAGTCTATCACGATGACCAGCCTCACGGACTGACAGATGTGTTCGGAATGACCTACGATCAGTTTACTGATGCAGTCAATGTTGGACTAAAGGACTGTACATTTGATGTCGAAACCGATAAAGTCAAAGAAAATGTCACGGATATATCCGCAGGCTGCGTCCGCTACTGGATGGAACTGCTCATCCCGGACGGAGCCGATGTACTGGCGTCCTACAATCATCCCCAATGGGGCAGCTATGCCGCCATCACTGAGCATCATTTCGGTGACGGATGCGCCATCTATCTGGGCTGTTACTTTGATGCGGCAATTTTAAAAGAGTTATTGACTTATGCAGTTAATAACTCCGGCATTGTTCTTCCGGAGGAACACTATCCGATTGTCATTAAGCGCGGCACCAACGACTACAATAAGAAGATCACCTACTATTTCAACTATACGGACGAACCTGCCTCCGTGACATGGCACGGCAAAGACGCAAAGCTGCTGATGCAGGAACAGCCGCTAAAGAACGGGGATGTTATAACCGTTGGCGGCTGGGACTTCCTGATTCTGGAAGAGGATTAAGGCTGCCTCCTATATACCCGGCAGCCTTCCTCCGCACAAATCAAAGTCAACGCGATGATCACCCAGAGCATTGCCACTGCATATCTTGTTCCCCATGAAACGGCTTCATAGACCGAATCAGTCATGATCAGAAACAACGGCATACAGGACGTAAAGAAATATCCTAATCCGCCAGACAGCATACGGACAAGCAGTGGCGCACCCCACAGAATCGCCGCCATCGCCACTGCGCCGAAGCTGCTCGTACAATGCGCCGAAACACACATCGTAATCGCACATAGAAGCAGCATGGCAAGTAAATCCATGCCCAGTATCATGCGCACAAAAGAAGCAATCGGCATATAGCTTACACTGAAACGTACCAGCAGTTCTTTCGAGAGCGCCATACCAAGCGGACAGTCCGCGCCGTCAAGTCCGAATACGCAGAAGCTCATAAGTAGGCATAGCAGTACCATCACAATATAGACTACTACAGTCAATGTGAAAGCCGCCGCCATTTTTGCATATGTATCCTTTATTTTTCCTTCCTGCGTCGTGAACAACAGAGGCAGCATCTTCGTCTGTTCTTCCTGTGCAAATACGGTAGACACGGACAGAAGCACCAGCACGCTCGTCAATATCATACCCATCTGCAAGGTATCCAGAAAAGCCTTCCAGCCGTTCGTATAGGCAAATAATATTTTTCCTCCCATCGCATGCTCTATTTCACCCAGTTGCGTATCTGCGATGGCATAGACAGCCGTCGGCGCCTTGTAATTATTCCAGTCTCTCTTATATCCATCCGACAGATAATCCGTCACAAACCCATTCAGATAATTAGCGTCCCGCCAACCCGGATAGTCATACACTACCTCTGAGGGCAAACCGTACTCCTCTACAATCCCTGCAACTTTCTCATCCGTCAGTTCTCCCCTATATTTCTCCGTAATCTGTCTGTTGATTTTGACGGCCTCATATCCGTAATAACGCTGCCCATCAACCATCGCAATTTCCATATCCACTTCCAACGCCCCAAAATAGAAAACCGTAATCAGAACGGTACACACTGCGCAGATTGCGAAAATCTTCTGATGCCAAAGCTTATATAATTCCATTCGATATAATTTCATCCTTTTACCTCATTTCTGTGCTGCTTTGCTGCCCAAATCTATATACGGATTACGAGTTTGTGACAAGCAACGCACCGCCTCACCCTACCGGATAATTTATTTCCATGACATCTAAATAACCGGTTACCATTCGAAAAAGTTTAATAACCTGCTCCCGTTCATAAAATTTATGCAAACTGTTCCAAACACTTTTCAAATATTTTGTCATAAATTTTCATACCTAAATTGCCTAATTTTTTTATATCGGTTAATCTTTTGTATAATAAGAACAGTTATTTAAGTGTCAGATAAAAAACAGACACCGGAAAGTACAGGAAAGACAAAGTGACCGACAAAGAACTGATCAAAAAAGTTCATAACGGAAGCAGCGAGGCGCTTGGTATGATCGCCGACAGATACTACGACGAAGTCTATCGTTTCTGCCTTTATCTCACGGGACAGGAAACGGATTCCTATGATATCACGCAGGAAGTCTTTCTTCGCTTCATTAAATATGTAGATTCTTACGAATACCGGAATCTGAAAGGCTATCTGCTCATTATCGCCCGCAACCTGTGCAGGGACTATTTTCATCATAACAAAGACTGGTGCAGCATGGAAGAGGCTCTCTGCCCGGGAACAGAGGATCCGCATCTTGGCACTCTGGAAGACCGGATGGTCTTGCATCAGGCATTACAAAAGCTTCCCGTAAGCCAAAGGGAGATTGTAATCCTGCGAATCTATGAAGAACTTAAATTCCATGAAATCGCCGCTATGCTGGGATGCAACCTGTCAACGGCAAAGTCAAGATTTCGCTTAGGTATCCGGAATCTCAGGAAAAACCTAACCCTAACGGAGGAAACAGATTATGAAAAATAACGCGGACATAAAATCCCTTTTTGCATCCGCAGACGCCGGGCTTTCTATTGATGCCGGACGCAGGCAGGATGCCTTTACGCTGATACGCGCGCAAATGAAACACAAAGAGATTCGTCTCGTATGCAGTAAACGGCAAATCTGGCTGCACCAGTTTAGGTATGCGGACCGAAATATGTTTCTCGCCCATCTGCTCGGGTGCGCCTTAATCTTTATACTGATGATGCTCATGAATGCACAGGGAATCGGTCACCAGCTTATGTTCGAGGCATCCATGATACTTGCCGGCATACTCGGCTCTTTCTCCATCCTTGAGGTGAGCAGAAGCTGCTTTTCCAGATTCTCGGAAATTAGTGAGAGCTGTTTTTTCAATATCAGTCAGATGACTGCCTATGACATGGTTTTTTCCGGTTTGATTAACCTTGCCGCCCTCTCGTCAATCATTGTGTTTGCCGGATTTCAATGGAAAATACGCCTGATTCAGATTGGATTGTATATCTTAGTGCCTTTTATCTTCACACAATGCGTCTGCCTCGGCGTTCTGCTAACGGAAATCGGCAGAAGGAATGTGTGGCTGGTCGCGGCAGTCGGAGGGTTTCTCTCCGTCTTCTATGTGATACTGGCATCCACACCGCGGCTGTACACTGAATCGGCTCTTTTCCTGTGGGCAATTGCATTGTTGATCAACACCGCCGTATTTGCAATACAAATTCATACACTGTTCAGAGAAATCGGTAAAGGAGAAATCTTATGTACGAATTAGAACTTAAGCAAGTGAGTAAAACATTTAAAAATAAAACCGCAGTACAGGATGTAAGCATCTGTCTTAACCATGGCGTCTACGGACTGCTGGGTGAAAACGGCGCCGGTAAAACCACACTCATGAGAATGTTGTGCGGTATCTTAAAGCCCACGCAGGGCGTCATACATTGCGACGGCATGCCGATTCTGCAAATGGGCGGCGAATACCGCCGACTGCTCGGCTATCTTCCTCAGGATTTCGGTTACTACGGAGATTTCAGCGCGCTGCGCTTTCTCAATTACGTGGCGGCACTAAAAGCGCTGCCTGAAGAATATGCCAAAAACCGGATCGACGAACTTCTTGAGATGGTTGATCTGTCCAAGGAAAAAAAGAATAAACTCAAAACCTTTTCCGGCGGTATGCTGCGAAGAGTCGGCATTGCACAAGCGCTCTTAAATGATCCGGAAATCCTCGTTCTCGACGAACCCACTTCCGGTCTGGATCCCGGAGAGCGCGTCCGCTTCCGCAACATCATCAGTTCTCTCGGCAAAAACAGACTCGTCATCCTATCCACGCATATCGTATCGGATATCGAATATATTGCGGATAAAATCATGATTATGAAGAACGGACAGATCATGCTTTCCGGTGATGAAGCACAGATTCTGAAAGAAGCTGAAGGCTGTGTCTGGAAGTGCGTCGTACCGGAGAACCAAGTGGACAGTATGGACCGGAAATATGTCATAAGCAACTTACGAAATCAGGCAAATCAGGTAGAACTGCGCATCGTCTCCACCCAAAAACCGACGGAGGACGCGGAGCCGGTCGAGGTAACGTTAGAGGACGCCTACCTGTTTTTTACGAAGAAGAAGTATTCCGTATCATAAATATTGCCATAAGAACTTATACCTTTAGAAAACTCATCTTAAGCCGACAAACAAGGAGGAAGCTGATATGCGTCTATACAGAATAGAATTATATAAACTTTGTCGTAAGAAATTATTCGTTGTAGGAATCGTCTGTATCTTCTCCATTCTCACGTTTCTTTTCTGCCAGCGCGTCGGCGCCGCAAGGTCCACGATAAACGGTATCGAATACCACGGCTATGAAGCTGTCATGGCGGACCGACAGATTACAGAAGAGTTTACCGGAATCCTCACGGACGATGTAATACAACAAATCGCGGTAAACTATGGTTTTCCACAAAGAGTAGTCAAATACTATGGATTTTCTGACGGCAATTTCCTAAACAACTTTGTTGCCACATACGCCTCGGACGGTTACTTAAATGATTGGGAGGATTATCGTATCGCCTCCAAGACAATCCCGCTCGCCGATACCATACTTCGCGAACTTCGCGAGATGAGCGGACAGGAAATATGGTTTGCTTATTACGGAGAATGGAAATCTTATCCCGAGTGGTATTACCTTGGCATGATTATGGTCAGCATTTTCATCCTCTGCATTGTATCCACCACATTTGCCGACGAGGAGCAAAGCAATACCAAGCAGCTTCTGTTCACCACACAAGAAGGACCTGCCAAAGATATATGCGCCAAAATTGCGGCGGCATTCACTCTGGCAATCGGACTGTGGCTGGCTGTCACTGCTTTTTCGCTTCTTCTGTACGGCATCGTATACGGGACGGACAGTTTCGGCTGTCCTTCCATTCTGGTCGTTGATTTCAGTGAACCGCTGATTTCTTTCGGAACACTGTTGACGCAAAGTATGTTCTTAAGTTTGCTCGGTATATTAGAGCTGTGTACCGTCACGCTCTTAATCTCCGCATACTCCCGCAGTAACTTTGTCTCCGTCGCGGTCTGTGCATTCTGCTGGGCAATACCGCTGCTTAGTATGATGGTACTCCGCGGCATCATTCACATATTGCTTGCTTCCTCGTTAGAACAATCCGTCCTCTCTGTGTGCAGCCGGATTCTCTTTCCATTCCAGCTCATGGTTTACGCCGCACCGCTCTATTTGATTCATTTTGACATCTCTTCGGAGCTTGATGCAGTCTCCTTCAATCAAGGCTTCAATGCATTCTGCATCATCGTCCTGCTGGCATCCGCCGTGGCGCTGTTCTGTATTGCAGGGGCTTACCGGAGGTATCGGAAAGGATAGACTTCCTGCTTCGATATAGTCACGAACAGCTAAATCCAACATTGCAAGCTTCTCACATATTTCATCACTGACATAAAGAAGGGACTGCCTATTGCAGCCCCTTCTTTTCTACCCCTATCGCTTCTGGTACAAATAGAAATCATCCAGCGTTCCCCACGCTTTCGCGGCGGCGCTGACACTGACTCCAACAGTCAATTTGCCATCTTCTCCTACCGTGATTCCTTCTATAACCGGATTCTGCCAGTTACACCAGCCCGACACGCCGGTTTCGGCCGTAAACTGCTCCTTACCGTTATCCGCATAGATATACATATCCGCATTGTCGCCTGCATCTCCACCTTGTATGTACAGACCAAACACATACTCTCCCGGTTCCAGACCCGTCAAAGTCTGTTCTACCGTAAAACTCACTTCACTGGTTGACCAGAAATGAAGCGCGATATCCCCGCTGTAGGCGTCCGCCGCTTTATCCTGATAATCCGTACCGCTTCCCATGATTTCCCACATGGAAGTATCCTCTTCCTCGAAACTGCTGTTGGCAATCAGATTAATCCTGCTCACAGATATATGCGCTGTAGGCGTAGATTCCTCCAACGCCTTCACGATATCCTCGGTCAGAACCACGCCGCTTGTTCCGGCATCCGTGTCTTGACCCGCTCCGGTATTGTCCCCGTCAGTATTGTCCTTTATCTCCGGTTCATCATAGGCAATCTTGAATGTGCCCGTCACATCGTACTCTCCGCCTGACGAAGTATCAACTTCTGCAAGCTGTGCCTCATCCCATGCGACTGCCACCGGCAATACGCTTCTGTCGTTAAACACCACGTCCACCGTCTCAGGCATCTCTAACTCCGACTCCAAGGGGACATTGACTTCCACAACGGAAATACTCTCCACTTGCTTATCCACGATTGTTCCGCAATGCAGATATTTAAATGTCTTCATGGAATCCAGCATTTGACCGTTATAGTCAAATAGCGCCTGATTGTCCCATGAGCTTCCTCCATAGTACACGCCAGCGTCCTTCGGGTCGTATCCAGCCGCATAGGAGGAAGCCCACCCGGAACCGTACTGCTCCCATATTTTCTTATTCTCTTCAAGTACCTGCGCGGCGTCTGCCGCACCTTCCTCCCACACGCCTACGGGCACCCATGCCGGCTCCCAATAGAAATATCCTAATCCCGCGTCACCGACTGCCGCCACTGCCGCGCAGACATCACGAATTTCATTCGTCTGTCCTTGTACATTCGCCGGATATTCAGGTATAATATTCCCTTCCCCGATGCTGTTAGCCGATCCGTCTCCGTCTCCGGTCGTATACGGGTAGGAATTCTCTGCTACAAGCACCTTTTTATCATATGTCTCGGATATCTTCCTAAGCGTCTCCGTCAGGTTCTCTTTGGTGCCGTGCCAGAAAGGATAGTAAGATACGGCAAAAATATCATAGTCAATTTCTTTCTCCTTCACCTTCTCCGCTATTGCCAAGATTCCCTTCTGGTCAGACACATCCGTAAAATGCACTGCAATCTGAATGTCTTGTCCCGTATTGGCAGACACCTCCCGCACTGCCGCGGAACCTGCCTGCAAAAGCTGTCTTCTCTTCGTCCAGTCTGTTTCCCCCGCAATACCGTTGTTGATTTCATTGCCAATCTGCACCATACCTACGTTGGCGCCGGCATCAATGATCTGCGTCAGACTCTCCTCGGTAAACTGGCGCAGCGCCTCCGATTTTGCTTCTATCTCCATGCCTTCCCACGCCTTAGGGCACATCTGCTTGGCAGGGTCCGCCCAGAAATCCGAATAATGATAATCCACGCACAGCTTCATACCGTACTTGGCTGCCCGTCTACCGATTTCTGCCGCTTTCGCCGTATCGTTACCGCCTCCGCCGTAGCTGTTCCCATTCTCATCATAAGGGTCATTCCATACGCGGACTCTGATATAATTCACGCCGTTCTGTGCCAGTATTTCAAAAATATCCTGCTTTTCTCCATCCTCATTGTAATAGACAACACCGCTCTCTTCCTCGGCCAGAATACTTGAGATATCTACTCCTCTGATAAAATCTTCCCGCAGATTCTCGATCGGTTCCACATATACGTTCTCCTTCTGCGGTTCTGTGGGCTGCTCATAGATAATTGTTTCTATTTCGGTCTTCTCCGGCTTACCGGCTTCATCAGCCTCCGTACCTGACGTCTCACTTCCTGTTGCATCTCCTGCACCGCCGCTTGTTTCTTCTGCTGCCGGAGACTGCGTCCCTCTTTCCGTTCCGTCGTCAGTACCGCCGCAGCCGCTAAGCGATACCATCGCCGTAATCGCAGCCAGCGCCGCACAATATCGTATATTCTTCCCCATCGTTATACAAACTCCTTTCCGTAAATTACAGCTTAAGTTTATCATATGATGGGCAGATTCGTCTACTTCTGTTCCATGTCAAACTTTCTTTCGCAGCCCTCTCATAGACTGAATCATCCGCTTGCAGAATTTAATTGCAAAAAGCCTTGCGAACCACCGCCACCTATGCTATAATGTGATTCGGTGGTTTGAAAAATACCGCGATACATAGGGGCATAGTTCAAAGGTAGAACAGTGGTCTCCAAAACCATCGATGTGGGTTCGATTCCTACTGCCCCTG
>ERZ779631.19-NODE-19-length-61649-cov-26.880459_pt1 | contig 61649 bp, 50 predicted proteins | sample MGYA00514193_ERZ779631 | MGnify/ENA primary metagenome ERZ779631 (study PRJEB29562, sample SAMEA4376710) | mouse gut metagenome | isolation source: Cecum | study: EMG produced TPA metagenomics assembly of the A DSS colitis mouse model was used to assess the...
GAAAAACACTGGGATTTTCTGGCTTCTTAGTGGTACAAACTTTTAACTCACAAGAGTTATAGAACCATACAGAAAATAAATAAAAAATTTATAGAGCTGAGCAATCCTGATTTTATGATACAGGATTGCTCAGATTTTGTATAGATACACAGGGTACGTATGCGTTTGATTTTTTTGAAATATTATTAGTGTCATGCCACTTAGTACATGATCATATTTTTGTGCATTTTAAACAATAAATAATTTGCAAAATGGCATCATATTTTTAGAATTATGACAGTATATGCCAAAGTGAAATTATTAGTGAGTGATTTCAGCTATTTTAAGTATAAATCTATTGTAATAATTAATAAAAAATGGTATACTTATTGCGTTTATAGCATAGACTTGTTACTTATGCACAATTGTATTACAACAAGAAGTCAATTAATTATATAAGATCCCAATTAAAAATTTTAAGGTGAAGAATATGAAAATCATGTACTATAAAGTTAGTTTGATAATGGACAAACTAATGAATGTATATTATAGAAAGCAACCAATGCGATTGATGTCATTGCTATATAAAGAGGGGGTCTTTTTTTCTTTATGTAGGCATAAGATGGTATGGATCTGGTAATGCTTTTAGCTGGAGTGGTGTTAACGATAAAAGTATTATAGAATGGATTGGGTGCGTTGTAGATGGAGCAGACTGAGCAGAAATATACATGGGAAGATTTTAAAAAGGAAGAAATTTACCAAAGTTTGCTGGATTTTTTTGGGGAGTTTTCAGGTGATATCAATGATACGGTTATCTTTGTAAGTAGAAAATCGTATTGTCTTTTTTTGTTATTGAGGGAAAAAAATGAGATAAGGGTAGGAAGTAATCCGATTTATGTCGATCGTTTGATAATGAAGAGCTATAAACCGGAGTTCTATAGGGGGGAAACAGTGTATCTTGTTGATGATACAATATCAACAGGAAGCCATCTCGCAGAAGTGTGTAGAGAAGTTATTAAGCGTACTGATTATAAGAAGATAATACTGAAAGTGTTTGCGAAAGAGAAACAATTTGATGAAGATGAATATGTCGCACAAAATTTTGCAGATGTAAATAAAGAAATAATGATAGAGACTAAGATTGAAATGGAGACTAGTCAGAAGCTGCGCTTTTCTTCTATAGAAACACTTATATATCATCAAGAGAACATACCATATTTTATAGAATTACCATATTTAGCGGAGGATAACGTTAGTGATTTAGATTATGTTACATTACAAGAAGAAGAGTATAGAATGCTTCAGAGGAGCAGATCTTGGAAATTTTATAAATGTGATCAATCTGGCTATAGGCAGAACCTTATTGAAAATGCGGTAATTGTCATGGAAAATGGATTTTCAAATCTTTTTCCGGAGTTTATATATGACTTTGTTATTCGTGTGCAAATAGTAACGAATCCTGATAAAACAAGAAATGTTATTTTTTCACCGTTTGCTATTTTAAAATCAGTTAGATTCGAAGAATTGGAAGGTTATTTTTTTGATATCTTTAGAGGAACAGAGTATGCTCAAAGCATTAGTAGACAAAAGGGTGATTTGGGGGCAAAATATGAGTTTTACCATTATAAGGCATTATATAGAGCAGTTGTATATGTATTTAGCTACTATATAGGGTTACAGTTTATAGATTTTTTAGATTCCAATGTCATACATCGAAAACTTGTTTTTCAGAGAAAAAACGACAAATTTTGTTATGAGAAGATGTTCATAGAGGCTGTGGACGAAATATTTGTGCATGGGTCTGAAAAGTTTTTCTTGCCGGCTTTTTTGTATAAAGGATTTACAAATGTAGAGATGAGAAATAGTATTATTTCGCTTTTTTCGTCTATCGGAAAATATGGAAGGCTGGAGAGTGATTTTAGAACAACGTATCACTATCTTTGGGCTTTATTTAATGATTTAAGGGAGGATGCGTCGGTAAAAAATACAAAGAATGAATCCTTGCGGAAATTTTTGTCTATTGAGGAATTGCAAAATGCAGTCAGTTTGAGCTGTTTTACTTCGGATTATGAGATTAAGGATGTTTTGACTTGCAGCATCTGTTGTATGCTGGAACAGAGTAAGATATCAAATGAAATTACATATGATGAAGAGAAAAGAGTTATTTATCGAGGATTTAAGTATGCCGAAAACAGCGAGGCCGTATTTGATGTGGCAGAAAAGGCGTTTTATGCGGCAGCATCGTCATACTTAAAGAAGGTCCATGAAGACAATTACGAGAAGAAATATAAGAAATTTTTGTCCGTGTTGAAAGAATTCTTTATTCATAATAGGTTGTTGGGGAGTGTTATTACTATGGATGAGTTTCAGATATATTCCGAATTTTATCGGAGGCAGTCTAACAAAAAGAAGATGGAACGTCTTGAATTTCTGATCGAAAACAAAATACCAACATATATAAAGGGGGTTAGCGATCATATTGACAAAATCGATTGGAATGATTTGTAAAATGAAAAGGAATGAGAGAGTAAGATGAATCTAAAGAAACTGTCTCCGGTTGTAAGCCTTGATTCTGCAATAGAGAGAACATTTTATGAGAGATGTTGTAAAGATGAAGTATATACGAATATTTTAATAGAATGGATTAATACGAAACCAGTATATGCAAATTATACACAAATGATTATGAAATCATATGGAAATTATAGTAAACATGATCAATCGCATTCCATATCTATTCTGGAAAGCATATATGCGATTATTGGCAAGAAACGAGTCGCAAGAATGGACATCATGGATCTATGGCTTCTTCTGCACTGCGCGTATGCGCATGACATTGGAATGCCATATACATATGATGAGGCAAAAAGATTTTGGGACTCTATAAATGAAACAGAGAGCATGTTTCGCAAATTTTTAGAAGAATGTTTGGCGTCATCAAAAGATAATGACGCAAAAGAGGCAGCAGAGTATATTATAGCTGCTTCAAAACGAATGAAATCGCCAGATTTGGGTGAGTTGGCTGGAAAGCGGGCAGAGACAAAATACTCTCTGGAAAAACCGACAAGTCGATGGCCGCTGGAAGTCGGACGGTATTGTGAATATCTCACAACAGAATATTGTAGGAAGAATCATACAAACCGAAGTGAGGAGTTCATGACAAAAAAAGCAGATGGAGTAGTTTACAATACGCCATATGTGTTAAGCTCACGTTTTTACAAAATTATTGCAAAATGCAGTATGGTTCACGGTGAGAATTTTGACTCTGTAATGAGACTGGATGAAGATGAGTGGGCTAAAGAGGGTAAATGCCACCCGGCATTTGTCGCAGCACTTTTAAGGTTAGGAGATCTATTGGATATTGACAACAATAGGTTTGACAGTATTGTTTTGGAATATTATGGAAGGCTGCCTCAAATAAGTGAGCTTCATAAAATGAAACATGAAGCAATTACGCATATCAATCTGGCAGAAGATAAGATAGAGGTAACTGCAAAATCTGTCAATTTGGATGTTTGCAAATGTATTAGTGACTGGTTTTCTTATATAGATCAAGAGGTAAAGGATCTTATCTTTGCATGGGGACAAATTGCGCCTGAAAAAATGAAAGGCTGCAAACTTACAATACCTATATTGAAAAATTATTATTGTAACCAAGAATTTTCTGATTACGAAAGTCAGGAATTTAATGTAAATAAAGAAATGCTGATTAATTTAGTTATTGGAAGAAATCTATATAATTCTAAATTAGATTTTATTCGAGAATATCTGCAAAATTCCATGGATGCATTAAAAATGAAGTTTTGGATGGATTTAGAGGATGGTTTTTTAGACATTGAAATAAAGAGGGAGGTATTAAAAAAGATAAAAGATGATAAATTCCAAGCAGGACCATTGGACTTTGCTCCTTCTACATTTTTTCGATACGGTATTGATATCTATTGCAAACTAATAGAAGAAAATGATATGGCATATATCGAGGTTAGTATCAACGACAGAGGGATTGGTATTGACGAAGAGTGCCTCAAGGCGATTTCAAATATTGGAAGTGGTTGGAAAAAGCGTGAGAAATATAGGAGACACTTGGACAATATGCCATTATGGTTAAAGCCTACAGGTGGTTTTGGGATAGGAATGCAGTCAGGCTTTATGGCGGCAGATGAAATAGTTATTGTTACAAAATGTGAAAATGAGTCAATCGGAAGAAAAATTACGCTTCATTCAACGGTCAATTCGGGAAAAGTAGAGGAACAGAGATATGAGGTGAGGCATACAGGAACTACGGTGATAGTGAAGATTCCGTATGAACAGTTTATGGATAGTTGTGAATATAAAAATCACAAATTGTTGAAGGATAAAATATATGGAGACTTTTTTGATACTAACGAGATTATTCAAGGTGTAACAGAAATAATATTCAATTATGTTTCTTATGTGGTAAAGGGCTCTGTATTTCCAATATCTGTTCGGAGGATTGGATTTGAACCTAAAGAACTTCCACAGAAGTTTCAAAAAGAAACTAAGTTACTTGATGAAGTGGAAATAGAAGGAAAACATTATCAATTTTATAAAGAGGACAGAAGTGAAATAATATATATATGGCAGGTTGAGGATGCTGTATTATGTACTCTTGGGAACGAAAAAGAAAGTGAAGTTCTTTGGTACTATAAAGGCGTGCGGGTCTGCGACGCAGATACACCAGATGTCTCTTATCTTTTGTATGGTTTTTTGTCTATTACAATAGACATTATGGGAATCCGGGTTTCGGAATGTCTTACAGTAGATCGAAGTAAGTTTTTGGCAAAATTTGACTATGAAAAATTATTATGCGAATTTGTGAGTGCATATTTTAACAGTGATGTCATGGTTGAAGATTGGTTAAAAAATGCCGAACAAAAATTCGATGGAAATATCAGTAATTATTACAAAATAATATTTGCGTTTATTTATTGTAAAAGTGAAAAGAGCCGGACCATGATCAATCATGACATGAAAATATTAAAAGGTTCAAATATAAAATTGAATGTTTTGGGAGCAGTAATTAAAACTATAAAAAAAGCAACAAATAATGTTTTGTATAATGTAAACTTGATGGAAGAAATGGAAGGAGATGAACATTCAATAAAAAAAGAACCAGAAGTTCAGTGGGGGATGAAAAGTTTATATGATGTATGTCGAGAATTATGGAATCATAGCGAGATATATATTATTAAAAATAATAATCTGCTAGAGAATATGATAGAAGATCACCTGAAAAGTACAACAATTATTGAAATTGAAGGGAAAACACTTGTAATAAGTGCAGAATTGTATGAATGTTTCAAACATTTTTATATAAATAATATAAGAAAGATATATAATGGCATTATGAGTAAAGATAGTATAAAATGTGAACTGGAGATACTAAAATATTGTGATAGGCAAGTGGAAAGTGAGGAAGAGTTACAAAAATCAGGGATTTCATCCCGTGCTACGCACGAAATATACTGGGTAAATAATAGATATGTAGAATTGCAGGTTAAAACACTGCCATGGGGGTATAAAGAACCCATAGCGATTATAGGAAATGAGAAAAGGAACATGATTATTTCCCCTATCCGCCCAATGTATTCTGACGAAGAATTATTGAGATCGGCATTAAAAGATAAAGAAGACCCATTTAGTGAGTTTAAGAATCTCATAATGGATAATAAAAATTTTACATACCTGATTAACTGGGTATATAGTCATCAATTGGTGGAGAACAAGTATACAAAAGAGGTAATCCGGGAAAAATACGAAGCATTTTTGGAGGAATGGTTCAATACGAAAATAGATTGCAAAAGTTGATAGGACATTTTCTCCATATTCATTTCACTCTTGGTATATGCAGCTTGAATTTTATGATGTAGGCGCAGGAGATTTCCTTGTCCGGCAGTTTTAGCAGGATCTCATACAGCCCAAACGAGTGAAGCTTGTTTGGGCTGTTTACATTTGGGCGGTGTATATACAGTTCCGACAGATTCATGATCATACCAGAAATGAACCTATGGTAAAAACGTTTTAAGGTACCCGTTGTCGCATTAACATTTGTTTATGACCAATTCTGTCCCTTGACACATTGCCTATAAATGATAGGATTGTGTATAAGATATTGTTCAATATTGATAAAAAATTGAATCTACACAAAAAAGTGGGGGAAAACAAATGGATAATGGATTGAAGGTACGGCAGATTTTGTTCGAGAGTCTGTTGGAAGAAGGAAATAATAAAGAAAATTGGGAAAAATTGTGTTGTTCAAACCGCCCGTTAGTTCCTTTTGTGGGAGCAGCAAGAGAACGGAGATAAAGCAAGTGCTGTAGGAGGTTACAAAGAACTGTTGGAAAACAAGATTAAGTCTTTTCTTGACAGTAAATCATCAGTGCAGGCAGGTATGAAATCACAATAAAAGGGCTTTTGTGCAGACAAATGAGTGTAAGTGAACGTGATAGGAGGAATGACAGCGGATGGATTATCAAAAATATATCAATAAAAAAAGAAATACATATACCTCATCAGAATTCTGATCATCCACAAAGGTATATCATATTGGATGATATTAAAGATGAGGCAAAATGGAAAGATTGTCAGGTTACTTCTGTTGTCTGTTCAAAAAAGGATATCCCTCAAATGTTTCTTGACTAGAAAGCGCTGATAGAACAACAAGCAGATAAATTCCCAATAAGTGCGGACACTATAAAGAAAAAAGAAACAAACCTGGATAAGAAAACGGCGGAAACAATATAGATATAAAGCTCTTGGAAAAGAAACTTATGCTTGCATGGGTGAATTGGAGGACTACAGGAGACAACCGTTGGTAAATAGAAGGAGTGCTATTTGCTTTTATCACGCAGCAGCAAAATAATACAATGCTCTGGGTGACGAATGGAGTAATTTTGTGTTATCGGCTTTTTTGAAGGTGGCAAGAGAGGAGTTGGCGTCAGGAATGAAAAATAGAGGTTAAAATTTTATAAAAAATACCTATAAGTATCAAAAACGAAGACCAATAGTTTCTTTTCAAACAATTATATTAAAGGTACTATATAATTAAAGAAAAGGAATTATGCGTATGGATAACAAAAGAAAAAACAAAGTGGAACGAGAACTGTACAAAAATATTGGGAACCGCCTTCTGATCGAGAGAAAGGAACGGCACTATACACAGGAACAGATGGCGGAAATGATCGGAGTCAGCACGGGATTTTATGGTATGATCGAGCGCGGTGAGAAAGCGCCAAGTATAGAGAAGCTGGTCAAGATCCATGAAAAATTGGGATTGGATATAACCTATTTGCTGACGGGCAACGAGAAGAGTGAACATATCCTGGACTATATAGTCAAGTGTCCACAGGAGAAGCAGTATGCATTTGAGCAGATAGTGAAATATGCGATGAATCTGGCTGACTTCGAGGCATACAATGCAAAAGAATAGGGATGTACATAAGATAAAATCGAAGGAGACGTGTAGGTGAATGGGGAAGAAGGAGGAACCGTCAGAGGCATCAGCGAGAGCAAATCAGAATTTTTCCCGTTTTTTAAAGCGGCTGCGAGAGGAGGAGAAAGTTTCGCTGGAACAATTGTCATACGGACTTATGACGGGCAGCCAGCTTGCACGGATTGAGAAGGGAGAGCGCTCAATCTATAAAAATACGAGAGATTGTATGCTCGGAAGACTGGGAATAGCCAGTGATCTGTATGAAAATCTGTTAAATCTGGAAGATTATGCTGCATGGGAGCTGCAGCGTGATATATTATGTGCTGTTGAACAGAGGGACTATGTGAAGGTACAGGGATTGCTGGCGCAGTGTGAACTGCGGAAACCCAGATCGATCAGTGATAAGATCAGGTCGCAGTTCTGTCTTGTGATGCAGGCGGAACTATTGAAACAGCAGGGTGCAGCGTCCTGTGAGATCGGGGACTGTTATGGCAGGGCTGTTAAGATCACTGTGCCGGATGTGGATCATCTGTGCCTGAATCAGAGATTGCTGTCCATTCAGGAAGTCAATATGGTCCTGGAATATGAGTTTTATAGCAAAAATGGCGATTTTGCGGAGAGATGCAGGGATCTGCTCGCGTTCGTAGAATCGTCTTTGTATGATGAGCTGTCAAAAGTAAAGATATATCCGAAGATCGTGTATTACTATCTTCGGGAATTGTTCAATGCATGCGAGAGCAAAGATACAGGGTATCTGGAAAACAGTATGGAGTTCTGTGATCATGCAATCGAGATGCTGCGGGATACCGGGAGAGCATATTATCTGCTTGAGTTGCTGGAGATGAAGATCAGACTGATCAACTGCATGGAGAATGACCTTGACAGAGATGGCGGACGGGACAGGTTCAGTGCGCAATTGCAGGAGTGTACAGATCTGGTGGAATTATTCAAAAAGCTTTATGCACAATACAATGTTCCGGCATATATGCAGGACTGCACGTATTTGTATCAGCAGAGATGGATGTTTTATGTAGGGGACGTCCTGCGGATCCGCCGGAAGATGTTTGGGTATTCACAGAAAAAACTATGTGCGGGAGTCTGTTCTGAGAAATCACTCGCCAGAGCAGAGAATAAGGAATCAAATATGCAGCAGGCATCGCTTGATATATTGCTGGGAAGGCTCGGATTGTCCAAGGAATTTCAGCGGGCACGCCTGGTCTCGAATGACAGGGAAGTGCTGAAGATGAAGGAAAAAATGGCGGACTGCTACAATAATTTCAGTTTGGACGAAGCAAGAGGAATATTAGGGCAGATCAAAACAAAGGTTTCCGATGAGATTCCAGGAAATCTACAGTTTTTCATGGAGGCTGAAGCATCGCTGGATTGGCTGGAGCAGAAAATAACAACCGAGGTGTTTCAGGCAAGGGAGGAAGAGGCGCTTGCCTGTACATTGAAAGTAAAAAATCTATATCAAGAGAATGAAGTGTATCTAACGGAGATGGAATTAGCGTGTATTCGCAAAATACAACAAGTGATGAAAGGCGAAGAAAAAAAGAAAAATATTGATTTTGTGCTTCGCTTTTTTGAGGCGTTTGAGAAAAAGAACGCATTGGCTGAGGGCATTTCGATGTATGAATTTGCCATAAACAATGTCATATGCGAGCTTGGAAATCTAGAAGAGTATCAGATGTCTTCAAAACTGGCGGAGAAAGTACTGTGCGAGGATCTGCATTGCAGGAGGATATGGGGGATCGAGGGATATCTTTATGAAATTGCGTGGAATGAAAGAGAACAATGTATAAAAAGTAAACAAACTGTGGAAACAGAAAAAATGACTGAGGTCTTAAAACAATGTTTAATACTCAGTCATTTTTGCAAAAGAACATTTTATGAAGAATTTTATCATAAGAAAATAGATCAGGAGTGATTGTCATTTGTAACTGGCTGGTCACTGCAGGGCGCAATGCCGCTTTCTTCTGTGCAGGAGCCCGTATCCGCCGCCGTATTATAGACGATAACAGAACCATTCTGGATCACGATGATAATAGCAAGCATCGATAAAAGTTTCCTAAAATTGAATTTTTTCATTTGCATTTTATCCCTCCATAGAAATTTGTAGAATATTGATATTTTTACTATATCCAAAGTTCAATGATTATACAAGGGACAGAGTTGACCAAAACCTGTCCTTTTTGTGTGTTACAGCGTGTTTGAAAAATCGTTCCCATGATCTGCATAACGATGCCACAGTGACGTTATACAGATGGCGGTAAGACGGGATATGTATTCACCATATGTACATATAGTTGCGCTCTGCTTGTATTGTGTGTATACTGGAATTACCGTAATAAATCAATATTTCTTGATGAAAGGGTTGTTTTTTTAGAAGCTTGAAGAAATGATATTTTGCGATCGCATATGCTTTTTCTGCACATAGTTTCTTAGAATGAAAGAATGTGATATTAGAGAGGGGTAAGGAATATGGAAGAGAAATCGAATAAAAATATGAGGACTGAACGAGGCAATTTTATTGCATTTGAGGGGATCGACGGGAGCGGGAAAACCACGCAGGTACAGATGTTGGATGCAAGGTTAAGGCAGGAGGGGATCCATTGCTATACGACCATGGAACCAACCTATTCGCCAATAGGATCCTTGATCCGCCAGATACTGACAGGCAGGATCAAAACGGACAACAGGGCGATAGCAGGCTTGTTTGTCGCGGATCGTCTGGATCATCTATTAAATGAAGTGGATGGAATCATGGCTAAGATCGATGGAGGGACGACAGTGATAACGGATCGATATTATTTTTCCTCCTATGCATATAATAGTGTTGACATGCCTCTGGAATGGGTGGTCAAAGCAAATGAGCAGAGCAGTCTGCTGCTGAGACCTACAGTCACCATATTTATTGATGTTACGCCGGAGACTGCGATCGAGAGGATCGTGCAAAATCGTTTTCATCAGGAGTTGTTTGAGAAAAAGTCCCGTTTGGTGAAGGTTCGGGAAAATTATATGAAAGCATTTCAGCTGCTTGAGAAAGAAGAAAAAGTAGTGATCATTGATGGCAGCCAGTCACCGGAGAAAATCTCAGAACAGATCTGGGAAGCGGTAAGAGGATATTTTGGTTTGTAGCCTTTCGTTCCAAAAAACGAGTCGTTTCATACCATTTGTCTGAAAAATTAACGAATTTTGCCGATATATATACAAATATCCATATGAGGGGGTGATCGATTTTGGATATGGCTGTCGGTAAGACGGGTTTGTTTCTCAAGACAAAGAAACTCATGCTGGCTCAGGCTGATATCTTGTATATTGAGAGCAGGGCAAAAAAGGTGGAGATACACACACTTGGGGCACCCAGTTGTATAGAGATCTACGCGACGATGGAAGAGCTGATGGGGCAGCTTGGTGAAGATTTTTATCGCTCTCATCGGGCATACATTGTAAACATGGCGTATATCGCAGAGTACGGCAAAGACAGTATCACACTCACAAACGGCGATATCGTATATGTGGCAAAGAAAAAATACAGTGAGTTTGTGAGAGTGTACAGGCATTATCTGCTAAAAGGCGGAGTGTCCAGTGTGTGAAGATGTCCGGACTCAAAAAGGGGACATGGGCGATCCTGACTGACAGAGGGACCGCGAAAAAATAGCTGGTTGAAAAAGGATTGAAGAGGAGGAGCGCAGCGATGAGTATTAGCGGAATCGGGGCATATGGATACCCCGCTGGGGGATTTGGTATAACGAAAAGGGGAGCAAAGAAGGCAGATCGTGCGAACACCACGGGACAGATCGATGAGACGTTGCAGCGGTCAGAAATGTCCGGCGGTGCATTTGAGCTGCACATCTCAAATGACGAGGACGGAGAAGTGGTCGGTGCGATGTGCGGCAGGGATCACTCGGTTACTGTCTATAAACCGAAAGATTTCGATCCGGTAAACCCGGTGTACAAGGCGAAGGTGTGGGACAAGGACGGAAACGTGACGGAGCGCATGGTCGATGTGTCCGAGGTCGATCCGCGAGACAGCGATTATATTGATATGTTTGCGTACACGAGTTATCTGTCAGCGAGCGGGGACTGTCCGAGTGCAGAGGCTTCATTCTGGCAGTCGTCGGCAAATCAGCATGGTTCGACCGACAGAAGTTATGAAGACCTGTTTCGCAGGACAGACTGGGTTGGCGCCCTGGCGGATGCCATGCAGACGCAGTACCAGGCGGGAAACATCGAGGGGTATCTGGAATATAAGCCGTTCTGGGATTTTCTGACAAAGTGAGATGCTGACCGGCAAAACACAGCGCCCGGATGAGATCGTGGAGGATCTTGTCTGGGTGCTTTTTATGCGCAGGGGAAGATGTTACAAAGTCCAGTCCTGCCCTGCGATCCCTATCAATTATATGCTCTGTGAAATTTTTGATGGAATTCTGGATTTATATGGGTTAAGTGATATGTCCCGATGGTATCGAGCTTTGCACAGCTGACGATGCGGCTGCTGTGCGCGATGGTGCTGACAAGGCTGATCGGGTATGAGGGGATATCAGCTGATCAAACTGACAGCAATTGCACCTATGAATATGCTGCAGGCAGAGATATACGAATGGGCGGTTACACTACTTGGGATGATTGGACTTGCCGGGATTGTTATGTTGATATCCTCAGCTGTAAAAAGTAACGTACTGGCATTGATACGTTTCATATTTTTGGGAAATATGTGTGGTCGCCAAATCTGCTGCTCATTGTTCCTGTGCTGATCGGCATTGTATGTATGTCATTTGCTGTAAAGAAATGGTCAAGGAGGGGGCGGTCTCCTGTCATGCCGGTGTTGACTTATGCGATAATAATTGCAAAAACCCGTATAAAATGATATGATATATAAAAATTTATTTTTTATGGAGAGTGTCATGAAAATAAAAAACAGCATATCGATCCCGATGCTTTTACTGACCGTATTATTGTCTGGATGCCAAAAAAACGATCCAGTCCCTTTGGAGGAAGTGCAGACGCCTGACTTTGATACGGTCAATCTGACGGTATGGGGAGCGGCGGAGGATGAGGAACTGCTTCGGCAGATCATCGACAAATTTGAGGAAGCGTACAGCGGACAGGCTGATTTTGCGATCACGTTTCAACCCCAGAGCGAGAGCAGCTGTACCAACGCACTGATGGGGGACCTGGAGAACGGCGCGGATGTCTTTGCCTTTGCGGATGACCAGCTAAACACACTGGTCGCCGCGGGCGCCCTGGATCCTGTGGAAAACGCAGAGTCTGTGCGGCAGTCGAATCTGCCGGAGGCGGTGGCTGCCGCATCCGTCGACAATACGCTCTACGCCCTGCCGCTGACAGCAGATAACGGGTATTTTCTCTACTATGACAAAGAGTACTTTACCCAGGAGGACATCAGATCCCTGGATCGGATGCTGGATATTGCCGCGGAGCACGGCAAGAAAGTCTCGATGGAATGGTCCTCCGGCTGGTATGTGTATTCGCTGTTTGGAAATACAGGGCTGACAGTCGGACTGAACCCTGACGGGATCACCAATTACTGCACATGGAACAGCACAGAGGGAAAGATCAAGGGAACGGACGTGGCGCAGGCCATGCTCGACATAGCGGGGCATCCGGGCTTTGTCAGCACAGATGACGCCGGATTTCTTGCGGGCGTGCAGGACGGGACGATCATTGCGGGCGTCAACGGCGTGTGGAATGCGGTCGCCGTGGAGGAAGCCTGGGGCAGTGGTTATGGGGCATCGAAACTGCCGACGTACACGTGCGGCGGGCAGGAGGTCCAGATGGCATCGTTCTCCGGCTATAAACTGATAGGGGTCAATTCCTACTCAGCGCACAAAATGTGGGCGGCCAGGCTGGCGGAGTGGATCACAAACGAGGAGAATCAGAAACTGCGCTTTGCGCAGCGCGGACAGGGGCCGTCTAACATCGTTGCGGCATCCTCCGAGGAAGTACAGAGCGCTCCGGCGATCGCCGCGCTGCTCGAACAGTCGGAATTTTCGTATATCCAGCGCGTTGGGGGGAATTACTGGGATCCGGTCGCGGCATTTACCGCGGAGATCCTGGCGGGAAACCCGTCAGGAAAGAGTCTTCAGGATCATCTGGACACGATGGTCGAGGGGATCACAGCCCCGTAGCGTTGTCGGAGATTCCGAAAAGCGGACATTTAGTAAAGGAGTACCAGGAGTGATGAAAAATATCAGTTTGAAACATCGTTTGATCATCCCGATCGCCCTTCTGGGGATCGTGGCTATATTGTCCAACATCCTCTCGATCATCAATATTCGCAATGTGAATATGAGTGCTGCCAATATCGCGGACAACTATATGGACGGCAAGAGCAGGCTGGCAGAAATCTGTCAGTCCTCCATGAACATACATAAGATGGCGCTGAGCCACATCGTCGCCACGGACTACGGCACGATGACGACGCTTGTCGGGCAGATCAAGGCGGAGGAGGCGCTGCTCGAGGAGATGCTTCGGGGATTTGAGCAGTATGTGACGCCGCAGGACCGCGCACAGTATGAAACGCTGTTGTCGGATTACGATTCGTTTCGGCATGCGCTCGTCTTTCTCGTCTGTGCCAGCGCAAGCCACAAGACACAGGATGCGTACTGGTTTGCAAACGGGGACGTCGCCCTGTATGCCAATGCGATGGAGGCGGATATCGATGCGTTGGACGCATCGATCAGTGAGCAGACAGCGGCGGCAAGGGATCATCTGGCCGCAACATACATGATCTCGCTCGCGGTCGGCGCTGCCGCTGCGCTGATATGCGTTCTGCTCGTGTTTGCGGATCTGAAACTGATCACCAGCTACGTGGTGGTTCCGATCAAAAGCATTTTGAAGACCATCAAGGAAAGTTCCGGCCGCATCAACCTGATGACGGGCGAAGTCCTGAAAAGGACGCGCGCCTCAAAGGTGAGCGCCTCGGATCTGTCCGCGCTGGCGCAGCAGCTGTCCACGACCATACAGGAGGTGGCGAGCAATGTGTCCGACATCAATGAGAATGCGGACAGTGTCAGACAGGACGTTCAGGATATCGCGGAGGAGTGCAGCGCCATCACGGAGTACAGCACCGATATGAACGCGCGGGCAGATGAGATGCAGCAGTCCGCACAGAACAGTGCGAGGATAACGGGGGCAAAGTCGGAGGAGATCCTGCTTTCCCTGAATGATGCGATCGCCAAGAGCAAGAGTGTGGATCAGATAGAGAAACTGACCGGCGAGATCCTCTCCATCGCACAGCAGACGCAGCTGATCGCCCTGAATGCCGCTGTGGAAGCTGCAAGGGCGGGGAGAGCCGGAAAAGGATTTGCGGTCGTTGCCGAGGAGGTGCGCGATCTGGCAAATTCCAGCCAGGAGGCTGCCAACAGGATCCAGGAAGTCAACAGCGTGGTCACGGCTGCGGTGTACAATCTATCGGACAACGCGCAGCATCTTGTCGAGTACATGAGCGAGTCCGTGCTCAAGGAATTTGAGACGTTCGTGCAGTCCGGCAGCCAGTATAAGGAGGATGCCGCCTACATCCGCCGTTCGATGGCGGAATTCCATGAGCGCACGAGCCGGCTGAAACATTCCATGCACGGCATAGCAGACTCGATCGGCACGATCACGACGGCGATCAACGAGGGTGCCAGCGGCATAGCAGGCGCCGCGGGAAATACCAGAAAGCTTGCGGGCGATATGGAAGATATCACGCAGCGCATGGGGGTCAACCAGGAGATCGTGAGAGAATTGGAAAAAGAGACCGTGGTGTTTGACAATCTGTAAGACACACAAAACCGCTGCGGTCGATCAGACAAAAAAGGGGAGAGGGTAGACGCATGAGGCAGAAACTACTGATCGTGGATGACGAAAAAGGGATTGTGGACATGATGGCAGGCTATTTCGCAGCACAGTATGATGTGCTGACCGCCTGCAGCGGCAGGGAGGCGCTGCAAAAAGTGACAGCCTCCCCGGATCTGATCCTGCTCGATATCAATATGCCCGGGATGGACGGACTGGCAGTCTGCCGGGAGATCAGGGAGTATGTCACATGCCCCATTCTCTTTTTGACGGCGCGGGTGGAATCAGCGGACAAGATCGGCGGTTTTCGGGCGGGGGCGGACGACTATATCGTAAAGCCCTTTGATTTGGATGAACTGGGCGCGCGGGTTGCGGCGCATCTGCGGAGGGAACAGCGGCGCCAGGGCAGCATGACAGTGCGCTTTTTTGGCGAGCTGGCGATCGATTACGGCGCGCGCACGGCGGCGGTGAACGGCACTCCGGTGTCCTTTTCCAGAAGGGAGTTTGACATTGTGGAGCTGCTGTCACTGAATGCGGGACAGGTATTTGACAGGGAGCGGATCTACGAGGCAGTCTGGGGATTTGACGGAGAGGGAAACAGCGACACGATCATGGAGCATATCCGCAAGATCAGGGCAAAGCTTGCCGTGCATACGCTCCACGGCTATATCGATACAGTCTGGGGGTGTGGTTACAGATGGAACGGTTGAAGAATATGGGACTGAGGCGTTCCTTTTTTTTGTTGTCGATGTTTTGCCTGGCGGCGGCGCTGCTGTTGACTTATGGAGTCTATATAACGTGTGCAAGGATCGCCGACCGCTATCCCACATATGGCGTCGTGATCAGTCCCGATGGAGTGATCACAGACATGGAGTCACCGACACCGGAGCAGGAGCGTGCCCGCGAACTGCTGAGCAGTATTCAGATCCTCTCTGCGCTGATCATTCCCGTGAGCGGGCTGGGACTGGCTGGAATCCTGTTCTACCGCCTGAAACTGCGCACGCCGATCGCGGTATTAAACAGCGGCACGGAGCGGATCCGCAGGCATGACCTCGACTTTTCCATGCCCGAGGTCTCGTCGGATGAGCTGGGGCAGATCTGCGCGGCATTTGAGATGATGCGCGGGGAATTGCTGCGCACCAATCAGGAACTGTGGCGTCAGGCGGAGGAGCGCAGGCGGCTCAATGCGGCGTTCGCCCATGACCTGCGCAATCCGGTCACTGTTCTGAAAGGGACGATAAAAATGCTGCGTCAGGGAAAAGGGGACGAGCAGGCGTTGGAGCGGCTCGAAATCTACGCGCTGCGCATCGAGCAGTACGTCGAGGCGATGAGCAGTATACAGCGCCTCGAACAGATGCCGGTGAACCCAAAGCCTGTAGATACTGCCACGCTGCGCGATGAACTGTCAGAGACGGCGAATCTGCTCGCGCCGTCGCGCGAAGTGACGGTCACAGTGCAGGGCGGGGCAGAGCTTCGGCTCGATCATGGTATTTTTCTCACGGTGGCGGAAAATCTGATCGGAAATGCAGCGCGATTTGCACACGGGCGGCTGGAGATCTGCCTGCAGACGATCTGTACTTCTGATGAGAGCAGACTGATCCTGTCCGTCAGTGACGACGGCGCGGGCTTTCCCCCGGAGCTGCTTAAGAGCGGACCGAAACCGTTTGGCAGAAAAGAGGAGGACGCGGCGCACTTTGGCATGGGGTTGTACAGCAGCCAGATGCTCTGCGTCAAACACGGCGGCGGGCTCTCGCTGAAAAACCGGGCAGACGGCGGCGCGGTGGTGACGGCGGTCTTTGGGATCGGGACATGCGAATAGGGAGAAAGTGAAATAAAAAATAAAAAACATGAAAAAGGTGTTGACTCTGACACTGTGTCATAGTTTATGATGAGTTTATTCCCGGGAAGACAGCATAAGAAATCGCGAAAACTGCACTGCAGGCAGGTTATGTTCCGCGATTTCTAATAAAATAGGCAAGAGCGAGTTTGAAAAATGCTTTCTGTCAGATGTGCGGCACAGTTTGTGGGAGATTAAATTATCTTACAGATGATTTGCCAAATGAAGTAGGCGTAGAGGGCAAGGGTATAAAGAACAATGCCTTACGTCGATTGAATTTGACGCAAATATCGCGCAAAATGGGATACAGACGGCGGGAATGATTTTACAAACACGCTCAGCTAGATGCCAATAGGAAAGGAAGAGCAAACATGCTGACGGTAAACGAGGTGAGCAAACTGACAGGTGTGAGTGTCCGCTCACTGCACCACTATGATGCGATCGGGTTGTTGAAACCTGCAAAAGTGACGGATGCGGGCTATCGGCTGTACGGTGACGATGAGCTGGCGCGCCTGCAGAACATACTGCTGTTCCGAGAGCTGCAGTTTCCGCTAAAACAGATCCGGACGATCCTGGACAGCCCGGATTTTGACCGGCGGGAGGCGCTTGCACAGCAGATCAGGCTGTTGGAACTGCAGCTTGCACACACGCAGGAGCTGATCTTGTTTGCGCGCAGGCTGCAGGAAGAAGGAGTGGAAAAGATGGATATGAAAGCACATGACACATTCGAAGCGTTCGACACGACAGAGATCAAACAGTACGAGGAGGAAGTGCGCGAGCGGTGGGGCGGCACAAAGGCATATGACGAATATCAGCGGAAGGCGAAAGGAAGGACAGACGCAGAGCAGGCAGAGATCGGCAGCCAGCTGATGGAGCACTTTGCCGGGATCGGAAAACTGCGTCAGGGTTCCCCGGCTGATGAGGCAGTGCAGGAGAAGATCGCCGCGATCCAGGCGTTCATCACAGAACACTATTATCAGTGCACGGACGAGATCCTGCGCGGTCTTGGCGGGATGTACGTGGATGATGAGCGCATGAGGTGCAATATTGACAAGGCTGGCGGCGAGGGAACTGCGGCGTTTGTCAGCCAGGCGATCGCGGTGTATTGTTCCCAAAAGTAGATCGAAATGTGCAGGAAAATAACTGGTGACAGCGCATGTTGCGCGCTGTCACGGCAGCTTACAGGCTCAAAAAGACAGCTTACCGCATTGTGATTGCGGCGGCTGTCTTTTTTTCGTATGATGTCTGCAGAGGGAATGAAAAATAAACGGGAGCAGAAAGGAATGCGAAGATGGAACCGGTGATCAAAGTAGAGGGATTAAAGAAATATTTTGGGGATGTGAGGGCGGTGGACGACATCAGTTTCGAGGTGGAGCGCGGAGAGCTCTTCGGCTTTCTGGGCATCAACGGCGCGGGCAAGTCCACGACCATCAACATGCTCTGCACGCTCTACGCGGCGACTGCGGGAAGCGTGGAGGTCTGTGGATATCAGGTGGGAAAGCAGGACGAGGAAGTCAGAAAGCGCATCGGGGTGGTCTATCAGGGGAACTGTCTCGACGACAAGCTGACTGTGGCGGAAAATCTGTTTGTCCGGGGTGTGCTGTACGAGAAAGATCACAGAAAGCTGCGCGCTGACATCAGGCGGATATGCGGCATACTCGAGCTGGAGGACGTGTATCACAGGCGTTTGGCGAAGCTCTCCGGCGGTCAGAAAAGGAGATGTGAGATTGCAAGGGCGCTTGTCAATGCGCCGGAGATCATGTTTCTGGACGAGCCGACGACGGGGCTTGATCCCGCCACGAGAAAAAAGGTGTGGGCGTCCCTCGAGCGGCTGCGCAGGGAGGAGAAGATGACTATTTTCCTGACAACGCACTATATGGAGGAGGCTGCGCGGGCGTCGCACATTGCCATTATGGATGCGGGTCATTTAAAAGAATACGGAACCCCGTTTTCGCTGAAGGAGAAATACGCGAAGGATCAGCTCAGGCTGTATTCGCGTTCGCCCGGGTTGGAGGAGCGGCTTGCGGCGCTGCAGGCTGCATACAGGAAGAAAGAGGACTATTTCGTGGTGGCTGTCCCGGAGAGCATGGCGGCGCTTGCGGTTCTCGACAGTGTGCGGGAGCTGATCGACGGGTTTGAGATGGTGCAGGGTTCCATGGACGATGTTTTTTTGAATGTGACGGGAAAGAAGCTGGAGGGTTGAGATGAGAGAGATTTATTATTTGACAAAGCGAAATATGCTGATTTATGTCCGGGATCATGTGTCCGTCTTTTTTTCCGTGCTGTCCATGCTGATCGTGCTGGCATTGATGGTGGTATTTTTGGGCAGCATGAACAGTGAGAATGTGGTGGACGCGCTCGCGGCGTTTGGCGGTGTGCGGGATACTGCGGCGGATGAGAAAAATGCCGCCTGGCTGATACAGATGTGGACGCTTGCGGGCATCCTGGAAGTCAATGCGGTCACGATCACGCTGACACTCATGGGGACGATGGTGCAGGACGAGGCGGGGAACAGGCTGGCGAGTTTTTACATGGCGCCGGTAAAACGGATCAGGATCGCGCTTGGGTATATCATCGCGGCGTGGATCACCGCGACGGGTATGTGCATGCTGACACTGGCGCTGGGCGAGGGTTACATGGCACTTTGCGGGTATCCGCTGCTCGACGGCGCAGCGTGTCTGAAACTGTTTGGCATGATCGTGTTCAACACGTTTGCCTGCGCGTCCCTGTTTTATCTGCTGGCGCTGTTTGTCCACAGCGAGAGCGCGTGGAGCAGTCTGATGACGATCATCGGGACGCTGGTCGGCTTTGTGGGAGCGATCTACCTGCCGATGTCCATGCTGCCGGAGCGCGTGGGCAGCGTGCTGAAATGCCTCCCGGTGCTGCACGGCGCCGCGATGATGCGGGAGGTCTGCACGGAAGACGCCATTGCGCAGACATTTGAGGGACTGCCGGGGATCGCGGGGGAGCAGTTTCGCGAGCAGATGGGAGTGACCGTTTTTGCGGGTGACAGGGAAGTATCTTTGCCGTTTCAGTTTTTATTGATCGCAGTGTATGCTATAATAGCCATAACCGTATCGGTGTGGATCAGCAGGCGGCGCAAATTGAGGGATCGTTAGGCGCTGCAGCGGGGACATGTGCGGGTCTTGCGGGTCGTCTGTGGGCGGCACCTGACGGCAGATCCGGGGTACGGGGGACTTGGAGGGATTATGAAGATTACGATTACAGAGCCGGGCGAGGGAGAGGAAGACGAGATCATTGTCCGCTGCCGCCATATGGATCAGCAGCTGTTAAAATTGATATATGCGATCAAAGCCGGGCGCGAGAGGATCACGGCGCTGCAGGACGGAGATTATTTTCAGGTTGCGCCGGATGAGATCTACTATTTCGAGGCGGTGGACAGCAAGGTCTTTCTGTATCTGGAAAAAGAGGTCTATGAGACGAAGCTGAAACTGTATGAGCTGGAAGAGATTTTCCGGAATACGGATTTTTTCCGCGCGTCCAAGTCCTGCATTGTCAATCTGTCAAAGGTGAAGCGGCTGAGCCCAGCCTTTAACGGCAGGTTCGAGGCGCTGATGCGAAACGGGGAGCGGGTGATCATCTCGAGACAGTACGTTCCGGTGTTGAAGCAAAAACTTGGTCTGTGAGGAGGTGTGTTCTGGTGGAACGGTTGAAGGATATGTTTTTTGTCTTTGTCTGCGTGACGACCTGCGTGCTGTTCGTGACGGCGATGTATATAACGGTATTCTGGCAGCAGGCAGTGCTGGGGGTGGAGATCCTGTGGCAGATCCTGGTCGTGTCTTTTCTGTGCAGTGTCGTGACGTTCTTCTATCCGCGGCGGGAGGTCGGCAAAAAGGTGATGTTGTCCATATACATCTGTCACTATGTTCTGACGAATGCGATCGTTCTGGGCTGTGGGATCTGGTTTGAGTGGTTTTATATCGACAATCTGCCGATGGTGCTGGCGATGCTCTTAGCCATAGCGGTCATCTTTGCGCTGGTCTCCGCTGTCGCGTGGCGGCGGGGAAAGCAGCAGGCGGAGTTGATGAATGAGCGGCTGCAAAAGTACCAGCAGGAGCATAGGGATTGACGGGCACTGTACGTGTTTCTCTGCGTTTCTGTGAAGATGGACTAATCGATAAAAAAATAAAATGTTGAGCAAATTTTGAGATTTGTGATCTACACTCTTCTTGTGAAGTCAGTACTCAAGTCTAAGAGCGTGTTTGAAAAATGCTTTCTGTCAGATGTACGGCACAGTTTGTGGGAGATTAAATTATCTTACAGATGATTTGCCAAATGAAGGAGTCGTAGGGGGCAAAGGCATAAAGGGCAATGCCTTACGTCGACTGAATTTGACGCAAATATCGCGCAAAATGGGACGTACAGATGGCGGGAATGATTTTTCAAACACGCTCTAGGGGCTGTAAAAAGCCGGAAGGAGTACGAATAACAGACAAAAAGGAGAGCGTTTTTATGTTGATCAAAGCAGAAGGACTGAGCAAAGTGTACGGGGGCGGTGAGAACAAGGTCACTGCGCTCCACAGGGCAAACCTGCAGATCGCGGAGGGGGATTTCATCTCGATCATGGGACCGTCCGGCAGCGGCAAGAGCACCTTGCTGCACCTGTTGTCAGGTCTGGATTTTCCCACGGAGGGAAGACTGTCCTACGATGGAAAGGACATATATGGATTGAATGACAAAGAGCTGTCGGCTTTCCGACGCAGAAGGATCGGATTTATTTTCCAGCAGTTTCATCTGCTGCCCGTCCTGACGGCGCGGGAGAATATACTGATGCCGCTGCTGCTGGACAGGAGGCAGGCGGATCCGGCATATTTCGAGGAGCTGGCAGCGATGCTCGGCATCAGTGACCGCCTGACACATCTGCCGCACGAGCTGAGCGGCGGGCAGCAGCAGCGGGTGGCGATTGCGCGCGCACTGATCGCCGGACCGGATGTCATCTTTGCGGATGAGCCGACCGGAAATCTGGACAGCAGGAGCGGCGCGGAAGTCATGAAGATGCTCGGGGATATCCGGCGCAGGATGAATAAGACGCTCGTCGTCATCACACACGACAGCCGGATCGCGCAGATGGCGGAGCGGAGATTGGTGATCATGGACGGCATTTTGACCGAGGAGGGGGTGGCAGGGCGATGAGATCGTTTCGTTCGTATTATGTGTTGGCATGGAGAGAGATCATGGGGCAGAAGGTTGTGTCCAGCCTCATCCTGATCGCAGTCGTGTTGTCCACAGTCATGACTACTGCTGTCGGACAGTCCGTGGGTGTGCTGGATGCGATGCGCAGACAGCAGGCGGTCGCGATCGGGGGTGACAGATACGCATCGTTTGTGCAGCTGACCGGGGAGCAGGCGCGTGCCGTGGAGGAGGACGACAGGATTTCCTATGCGGGACGTTCCGTCCAGCTGGGGGCGATGGAGCTGAATGATCTGCTGAAACTGAATCTGGAAGAGTACTGGGGAGACGGGCTGGATCTGTATCCGGCATACACCCGGATTGTGGAGGGACGGCTGCCCGAGAAGCCGCTGGAGGTCGCACTGCCGGAAGATGCCCTGCAGTTTCTCGGATTTACGGGTGAGATCGGTGATACGATATCGCTGCCGCTGTCCAAGGCGCTTCGCCATGGTATTATGATCGAGTCCTATGATTATGAGGCGGATTTTGTCCTCACCGGCATCACACAGAGCAATTATCTGGGTTACGTGTACGGATATATCCGCGGCTTTGCGGGAGAGGGGACCGCGGCAGAGATCCTGCCGCAGGAATATCTTTATTACAATATGGATATCCGGACGGCAGAGCGGCGGAATTTTCAGGCGGTCATCGATGACATGGCGGGCAGTCTGGGACTTCATGAGCTGGACACACTGTACAATCGCCCCTATCTGAATGCGCTGGGGATCCGGTACAGTGCGGACGAGGAAAGTATGATGCTCGACGACGACGGTTTTTGGCTTGTCATCCTGGTGGGGATTTTGGCGGCGGGATTGATCTTGATGGCGGCGGGGCTTGTGATCTACAATATCCTAAAGATTGCGATCACCCGGCGGATCGGGCAGTACGGCATACTCCGCGCAGTCGGTGCAGAGAGAGGGCAGCTGTACCGCATCGTGGCGGCGGAGATCCTGGCGGTCTGCCTTTGCGGCATCCCCGTCGGAATGGCTGGCGGGTTCCTGTCCGCCAAAGGGATTTTGGGCGCGGTGCTGAACCAGTTGTCCCCGGAGATGTTTCTTGCGGCAGATACGGCACAGCTTCAGGAGCTGATCGCAGCAAACAGCGGCGGCAAATGGGGGTATCTTCTCGTGAGCGGGTTGATCACGCTGCTGTTTGCGTTTCTGGCGGCGGCACCGGCGGCGCGCTTTGCGGCGAAAGCCGCTCCTGTGACTGCGATGCACAAGATGGCATCCGCCGGGGCAGGGAGCGTCAAAACAAGCCGCAGGCAGCGTGGGAGCAGTGCGCGCAGGCACAAAAACATACGGGGGTTTGAGCGCTATTATGCGGCGCTCAACATGCGGCGCAACAAAAGCCGCACCGCCATCACTGTCTTGTCGCTGGTCATGAGTATCACTGTATTTGTCACGCTGCAGGGGTATCTCACACTGTTGGGCGTGTCGGATGTAGTACCGGAGCATATGGGGGATTACTCGATCGTGAATGAGTACGCCGGATTTTCACAGGAAGAACTGCGTCAGATGGAATCCGAGGCCTGCGTGTCGGCTGTGGCGGCGCAGCAGTTTACGCTGTACGAGCCGGATGAACAGTATGCCCCCGCAGGGATCGAGACCGATATCGATTTTGCGGGCAACCCTGTCGAGCGGTTCCAGATCTATGGCGTCAATGACTGTTGGGCGGACTGCCGCTTTGACGGGTGGCTGACAGAGGAGCAGTTGAATGCGCTAAAGACTGGGGAGGGCTGTGTCGTCCGCAATCCGCTCCCTATCAATATAGAAGGATTGGAGGCAGGGACGACGTGTGTGTCGGAGGGCAGTACGATCACCATAGCCGGGAAAAAGCTGCAGGTGCTGCTGTCGCTGGACGGCTACGAGGGCTATTTCAGCGTCGGGAACAACGGTTTTTGCAACGGACTGCAGGTGCTTGTGAGTGACCGGCTCTACCCGCAGCTGACCGGCACGGATGTGTATGCGGAGTTTTGCCCGATCCTGAGTGCGGGCGCGGACAGGGAGGCATTTGACCGCACGCTTGACGGACTCTGCGCGCGCGTTGCCGGAACGACATGGGTGTCCTATGAGGAAACGGACAGACAGCTTGCGGAGAGCAGCGCGCAGATTCAGCTGCTTGCATGGGGTCTGATCCTGCTGATCGGTCTCATCGGTATACTGAATATCATCAATACCGTATATACGAATATCCATACGCGGATCGCGGAGATCGGCACACAGCGGGCGATCGGCATGAGTGCGGGGAGCCTGTACAGGACCTTTCTGTGGGAAGGAGCCTACTATGGCATCTTTGCGGCGGTCATCGGGAGTGCAGCCGGGTATCTGTGCACGATCCTCGTGGAGTCGGCTGGCGCGGGCGAGTTTCATCTGACTGCCCCTCCGCTGGCTGCGATGGCGGAAGCCGCCGCATTGTCGATCGCAGCCTGCCTGCTCGCGACAGCCGTTCCGCTGCGGCGGATCGCGAGGATGAGCATTGTGGAGTCGATCGAGACGCAGGAGTGAGAGATCATGAGGTGGTAAAATAAACATTGCACAGTGTATTTATGTAAGGTATAATGAAAACAGTCAATAGCTTTTTCAATTTCTGCAGATATGAATAATACAAAAAGCAGGTGGATCAATGAGAATCGATTTTGTGGAACTGTGCAATTTTAGAAATATAGAATTACAAAAAATATCCTTTGAGAACAAAAACTTTATAGTCCTGATCGGGGAAAACGGAAGCGGTAAGACAACGATCCTAGAAGCGATCACCAAAGCTTTTGTGCCAGTTCTGAGAGCAGTTAACGGCGAGGCTGTGAAACGATGTGACTTGACAAACGGTGATATCAGATGTGGAGCTGCGGCATCGACAGTGACGGTTGGAATCTCATTGGAGGATGATAAATATGTATGGACAAATAAAAGGCGTCTTTCCCCGCAGATGACATTTGATGAAATGACTGTCTGGAAAACACCGATATCAAATGATCTGAAGAGTTTAAAAAGCAAGTATATTGAATGTGTGGAAAAAAGAAGACTTCCGTTGGTTCTTTACTATGGAACAGACAGGATTATCCGCGATGTGCCGCAGCGAGGACATATTAAAAATTTTGAGGTGACAGACGCGCTTCGAAATTGTTTTGACAATGTTAATTATTTTAGAGATTTTTATGATTGGTTTAAAACAGAGGAGGATATAGAACTCAGAGGTCTTCGCGATGACCGGAACTATAGAAATCCCAAATTGGATTGTGTCCGAACTGCCCTGGAGCGAACGATCAAAGGTTACAGTAATCTTAGGATAGAACTGGCGCCGTCAAGGATGCTCCTGACGAGCCCCCAGGGGACGGATCTGCAGATCGATCAGCTTAGTGGCGGGTATAAGGCAGTTCTTTCAGTGGTGGCAGATATTGCAAAAAGATTGGCAATAGCAAATCCGGACGCGGAAAATCCGCTGGAGGAAGAAGCGGTCATATTGATAGATGAGTTAGATCTGCATCTTCACCCCAGATGGCAGAAGACGATCGTGGAGGATCTCAAGAGGACTTTTCCAAACTGCCAGTTTATCATCACGACACATTCGCCGTTTATCATCCAGTCGTTGCAAGCAGGGGAGTTGTTTGATATTGGTATGATGCAGTATGCTGCGGAATGTGGGAGTTATAACGGCTGGAGTATAGATGTCATCCAGGAACAGAAGATGGGTGTAGCACAAAAAACATCAGCGTTCAACACGCAGATTGAAGCGTTCTCTCAAGCGATGGATCATGGAGACTTTGAGCGGGCGAAGATGCTTTATTTGGACTTAAAGACTATGGTACACCCTGAGAGTCCTGAGAACAGAATCTTAGATTTGGATATGGAGATGATGACGGCGGATGATAAAACTTGAACGGGGAGCATGTCCCAAAGAACTCACAGGGGAAGTATGTGAAGAACTGACAAGAATGTACAAGGAGAACAAGGAAAGGGATGTATGGAATTCTCCTGACATAAAAAAGTCTTTAAAAGCAGCACTGCTGGATATGAGTCATAAAAAGTGTGTCTATTGTGAGTGTGAACTGAATATAGAATCGAAAGATGTTACGATTGATCATTTTCTACCGAAATCAACAAATCCTGACAAAGTCGTGCAATGGACGAATTTACTTCCGTCATGTCTGCGTTGCAATCGGGCAAAAGGTGATTACGAGGGCAGGATTGTGAATCCCTTTGAAGATATACCCAAAGAGTATATCGCACTAAGCGTTCAAAACAGATATCGTCTGGAAGGAATTGACATCACGGGAATAGGGAAAAACACGATTGTGTCCATCAATTTGAACGATATACAGCGGGTTATGGTACCGAGGATGGCGGAATGGGAGGAAATACATCAGAGACTGGTTGATATCTCAGAAGACCTGAATGAATATGGATATAAGGAAAGGTACAGGAAGAGACTGGAGATTCTTATGGGAAAATGTACTGCGGATAATCCATATGCGGCAGTGAAGGCTTCTAACATGCTTGAAGACCGATGTTATCTCAGCATTAAGAAAAGCATGAAAGGGAATGGGAAGTGGACATACAGGTTAGAGGAAGTGGAGAATGAAATGAAACAGATTGCGCTGCAGTTTGTCTGATATATAAAAAGGCGGTTTATACCGCCTTTTTATGCGCACGGGCACCCAGAGGAAGAATGTCATCAAACCGATAAATCGGTTCGCTGACGGGTGCCCGGCGCGCGAGTAGGGGAGAAGATCATTCCCCTGCTTGATTATATGTCAGGATTCCTCCTCTTTCAGATATTCCCTGCTTGACACGTTTGCGGTATTGTCATAGCATTTGAATATTTTATCGACAAAAGTGCTGTCTATCTTCGGTGTTGCCAGGCTGACGACGGGGGTGACGATCAATCCGACGATCATGGCGGCTGCACCTGCGTTGATCGGCGAGGCGATGAACTTGAAGAACATATTGGACACCGTGATGCCTACACCGCAGGCAAAGCTTGCCCACACGCCGGCTCTGGTGACGCCCTTCCAGTACAGACCATAGAGGAACGGTGCGAGGAAGGCGCCTGCGAGGGCACCCCATGAGATTCCCATGAGCTGTGCGATGAAGGTGGGCGGGTTCAGTGCCAGCACGACAGAGATCACGATGAAAAACACGATCAACGCGCGTATGTAGATCAGCTGCTTTTTGTCGTCCATGTCCTTCACGATGTTGTCTTTGATGAAATCAAGCGTGAGCGTCGAAGCCGAGGTCAGCACCAGCGAGGAGAGCGTCGACATGGAAGCCGAGAGCACTAAGATGATCACAATGCCGATCAGGATATCGGGCAGTGTCGACAGCATGGACGGAACGATCGCGTCATACAGGACGGAACCGTCAGCCTTGTACAGCGCCGGCGAGTCGAACAGCCGCCCGAATCCGCCGAGGAAGTAGCAGCCGCCGGACACGATGACCGCAAAAAAAGTGGAGACGATCGTGCCGGTCTTGATCGCCTTCTCGCTCTTGATCGCATAGAACTTGTGGACCATCTGGGGAAGTCCCCATGTTCCCAGTGATGTGAGGATGATGACGCCCAGAAGGTTCAGGGGATCTGTGCCGAAAAACGATGCGAAAGCGCCCTGCTGTCCCATCGTGACAGGCACATCGGACGGGAGCTCGGAGAGTTTTCGCACAGCCTCGATAAATCCGCCCTGACCGGAGAGCACAGCGGCGATGACAGCGACAATGCCAAACAGCATGATGATGCCCTGGATAAAGTCATTGATCGCGGTTGCCATGTAGCCCCCGAGGATGACGTACACGCCGGTGAGCACAGCCATCGTGACCACACAGACCGTGTAGGGAATGTCGAAAGCCATGCCGAACAGCCTGGAAAGTCCGTTGTACACAGAGGCGGTGTACGGGATCATAAACACGAACGCGATCGCGGAAGCTGCGACCCTCAGCACATTGCTGTCATAGCGCTTGCCGAAAAAGTCGGGCATGGTCGCGACCTCGAGGTGATGCGTCATGACTCTGGTGCGCCTGCCCATCGCGACCCACGCAAGCAGCGAACCGATCACCGCGTTTCCGAGTCCGATCCATGTGGAGGCAAGACCGTACTTCCAGCCAAACTGCCCTGCGTAGCCGACGAACACGACCGCGGAAAAGTAGGAAGTGCCGTAGGCGAACGCCGAGAGCCAGGGACCCACGCTCCGCCCGCCGAGCACGAAATCTGTCATGCTGTTCGCACTCTTTCTGGCGTACAGCCCGACTGCGATCATGCACCCAAAGAACAATATCAGTAATATGATTTTGATAAGCATAATGATGATGCTCCTCCCTTAATAAATTGTAAGCGACTCATCACACAAATACTTTAGGACTTCAACGCTTTTATGTGATAAAGTGTCTATATTATAGCGCACGATAGGGAAAGGTGTCAATACTTACTGTCCACTCATCGTCAAAGTAGTGAAAAACATGCGCCAAAATGCTTGTATGTTAGCATTTTGTGTGCAAAAGGTGTTGCTGTTTGTTTCTATAATGTATATAATGGTGCTAAAAAGATGTGATTTGACAGGAGGGGCAGGCAGAGCGAACGAAATTGGATCGATGGGTATCATCACAGTATCAAAATGGAAATAATATTAAAAATGTGAATAAAAAAATATAAAGAAAAAAATGAATTTAGAAAGGAAGGACTGTCATGCTAAAAGGAAAAGTCGCAATCGTCACAGGTGGAACAAGGGGGATCGGTTTTGAGATCGTGAGAAAATATCTCGAAAACGGCGCCAAAGTCGTGCTGTTTGGCTCACGCCAGGAGTCTGTCGACCGCGCACTGCAGCGTTTAAAGGAGGAGAACAGCAGCTGGGAGGTTGAGGGAAAACATCCCAAACTCACGGATGCCGCAGAAGTCGAGCAGGCGATCCTCGCGGTCAGGGAAAAATATGGAAGGATCGACATTCTGGTCAACAATGCCGGGATCTCTCAGAGCACGCCGCTCTACGACTACACGGCGCAGGAGTTTGACCAGGTGATCGATTTGAATGTGAAAGCAGTATTTTATGCGATCCTGCCGGCTGCGAAGATCATGAAGGAACAGGGCGGCGGCTGCATCATCAACACCAGCTCCATGGTGAGTATTTCAGGACAGCCCGCAGGCGTGGGGTATCCTGCCAGCAAGTTTGCGGTCAACGGGATAACGATCTCCCTCGCTAGAGAGCTCGGAAAAGACAATATCCGCGTCAATGCGGTGGCGCCGGGAGTGACAAGGACGGATATGGTGGCGGCACTGCCGGAGGCAACGGTCAAGGCTATTTCTTCGAGGATACCGCTTGGCAGGGCGGGTGAGCCGGAGGAGGTGGCAAACGCCTTCCTGTATCTGGCAAGTGATCTGGCAAGCTATGTCACCGGCGAGATCCTGTCTGTCGACGGGGCATCAAAGGCGTAGATCGCTACAGAAAACCATAGTGCTCCAACGCCTGCCGTATACCGCCGCCGCTGGCTTTTGCCGTCACGTACTCCACCTGCTCGAAAAGAATTTCGGGCGAGGCGTTCCCCATCGCGATGCTGTGGGGAACGTAGGAGAGCATGGACAGGTCGTTGTTGCTGTCCCCGAAGGCATACGCGTCCGCCAGGTTCAGACCGTAGTGGTTCAGCACATACTGAATGCCCGATGCTTTGGAGTAGCCGTGCGGTACAAATTCGCGGAACGTCCCGCCCCTGTCGATGCAGTCGAACCACCGGTCGCTGACCTGGCGGAAAGCCGTCAGCTGCGCCTCGTCCTCGTACCAGATGACAAATTTGTCAGCGAAAAAATTTGGATTTTCGAGCTCTTCCGGCATGTCGTACCGGCGTCTGGCAAAGGACTGATACTGGCGCACCGCGTCGGGGTGGTGCAGCGGGCGGGACATGTCAAATGCTACATAGGTGCGCGACTCAAACAAAATATCCGCGTCCACCCGCCGCGCGGCGTGCAGGATCTGCATTGTCGTGGAATGGGTCTGGGAAACGTGCAGGACATCCTGACCGCCGCAGTAAATATTGGTACCGCAGCCGCACACATAACCGTCCCAGCCGACCTCGCGGAAGCGGGACTCCACATTTTGAAAGCATCTTCCTGTGTTGATGAACATCAGGTTCCCGCCGGCGCGCGCTTTTGTGATCGCGCGCGCCGCGTCCTTTGGCACTTGTCCGTCCATCTCTGAGGTCAGTGTTCCGTCGATATCGAAAAAAGCGATTTTTCTAGCCATGTAAGCATCTCCTTCTGCGTCGTGTTGTTTTGTTCCGTTGGGTGCCCGTGTGCATAAAAAACCGCTGCCACAGTAAAGCACTGGCAGCAGCTGCGCACAGACTGCATAGATCAGATACCAAGGTCGAGGCTTGAAAAGTCAATATAAAAGTCTTCAAATATGCTAACCTTGATCGTGTCATGAAATGAATGGACTTTTAAATCTCCAGATTCCAGGTTGTAAACGTGGATAGATTCACTTCGCGTATCAATAATCCAGTATTCGCGAACACCAGCATCATTGTATATGCCAAGCTTCGTTATATAGTCATGCCCGGGATTGGAAGGGGACACGATTTCAATGATCCAGTCAGGCGCGCCGACGCAGCCACGGGGCGTGATCTTGTCCGGGTCGCATATAACAGAAATATCAGGTTCAAGTACTGTGTCCTCTCCCTCATGGAGCTGTACTCCGAATGGAGCGGCATAGGCGCGGCACTTTCCCCCTTTCGATTTGATATAGTTTTTTATGACGTAATGAAGTTCGCCGGATATATCCTGGTGTTTGGTGCTGGGAGTCGCCATATAGACGATATGACCATTGATCAGTTCCGCATGGATATCATCAGGCAAATTATAGAAGTCCTCAATGGTATAATATTTTTCTTGTGGCAATGGTATTGAATACACTTCCTTTCAAGGTGTTGTAGGGTTAATAGTAGAATTACGTACACCGTTTTCTTAATCCTCGTATACAAAGTGCTTGGTATATGAGGAATTAAAAAATTTGCTAATCACATTTTAATCTCTCAGGGTTTAATTCCCCGCAGTTCTGCTGTGGGGAGCAGTATTATTGCTTGATATTCATTTCTGTTTCACGCTGTTTTAGTAGTTCACGAAGTTTGATTCAATCACCTCATACAGTCAGAATATCATAGAAAATATATATACACAACAAAAAAGATTTAGGAATTGCAGGAAAATGGTAACAGTTCAGCCCAGGACTTCGCACCACGCTGCGAAGTCCGTGAGAAAGCATCGTGGTTGAGACGCATCAAGCCAACCGCGAAGCGGTTTTTACATGGCTTGATGCTTGTGACAGGAAGCCGAGGACTGAACTGTTACGGAAAATGAAGGCGTAAACAGCAACCGTTATTTACGCGGATTTTGGACGCATATTGAAGAGTATAAAAATCGAAGAAATCCTATTGACATACTAGGAATAAAAGCGTATGATAACTATATCAATACATACAGGTGTAGAGATCGTCTGTTTCAATTGCACGAAAGAGATAAAAAGATTTGGACCTGGAAACGGAGGAAAATATTATGAACAGAAAAAACTATGCAGACAGAAATCTGAGATTCGAGACATTGCAGCTACATGTGGGACAGGAGGCGCCTGATCCGGTGACGGACGCGAGGGCAGTGCCCATTTACCAGACGTCATCGTTTGTGTTCAGGAACGCAGCCCAGGCGGAGGCAAGATTTGCCCTGCAGGATGCGGGGAACATCTACGGCAGGCTGACCAACCCCACGGAGGATATCTTTGAACAGCGCGTGGCAAGGCTGGAGGGCGGCGTGGCAGCGCTCGCCGTGGCGTCAGGTGCGGCGGCAGTCACCTACACGATCCAGAATCTCGCACAGAGCGGCGGGCATATCGTCGCGGCAAAGAACATCTATGGCGGCACATACAACCTGCTCGCGCACACGCTGGTCGATTACGGCGTGACGACGACTTTCGTGGATCCGCTCGATGTCAGCAGTTTTGAGCGGGCGATACAGGACAACACAAAGGCACTCTATATAGAAACGCTCGGCAATCCGAACTCGGAGGTCACCGATATCGAGGCAGTTGCGCAGATCGCACATGCACACGGTATTCCGCTGGTCGTAGACAGCACGTTCGCGACACCGTATCTGGTGAGACCGATCGAGCACGGGGCGGACATTGTGATTCACTCCGCCACAAAGTTTATCGGGGGACACGGCACGACCATCGGCGGCGTGATCGTGGACGCGGGAAAATTTGACTGGGCGGCAGGCGGGAGGTTCCCGCAGTTTACAGAGCCCAATCCGAGCTATCACGGCATCAGTTTCGTGGACGCGGCGGGACCGGCAGCGTTTATAACCAGGATACGCGCGATCCTGCTGCGGGATATGGGCGCTACCCTCTCACCGTTCCACGCGTTCATCTTCCTGCAGGGATTGGAGACGCTCTCGCTGCGCGTGGAGCGCCACGTGGAAAATGCGCTGAAAGTGGCTGCGTATCTGTCAAAGCATCCGCAGGTGGAGAAGGTGAACCACCCGTCTGTGACGACGGACCCGGAACAGCAGAGACTCTACAGGAAATACTTTCCCAACGGGGGCGGGTCGATCTTTACCTTTGAGATCAGGGGCGGCGAACAGAAGGCGAAGGACTTTATCGACAGTCTCGAACTGTTCTCACTGCTTGCGAACGTGGCGGACGTGAAGTCGCTCGTCATTCACCCCTATTCAACGACACATGCAGAGCTGGATGACAGGGAGAAGGCAGACCAGGGCATCAAGCCGAACACGATCCGCCTGTCGATCGGCACAGAGCACATTGACGATATCATCGAGGATCTCGAGGAGGCGTTCAGGGCAGTTTCATAACGGTAGTCTTTTTACGGTAGTTTTATCAGGATCGATCAGGAAAGGAAATGGTTAAAATGGCAGTGTATAAAGGATTTACAGAGATCATCGGCAAAACGCCCCTCGTGGAGATCGTCAACGTGGAGCGCGCACACGGCTTAAAAGCGAGGGTGCTCGCAAAGCTCGAGTACAGAAACCCCGCAGGGAGCGTGAAGGACAGGGCAGCCCTCTGCATGATCAGGACGGCGGAGGAAAAAGGTCTGCTGAGAGAAGGCTCCGTCATCATAGAGCCGACAAGCGGCAATACAGGCATCGGGCTTGCGGCGATCGCGGCGGCAAAAGGGTACCGTACGATCTTCACAATGCCGGAGACCATGAGCGTGGAGCGCAGGAATATCCTGAGGGCTTACGGCGCGGAGATCGTCCTCACGGAGGGCGCAAAGGGCATGAAGGGTGCGATCGAGCGGGCGCAGGAGCTGGCGGAGGAAATCGAGGGGGCATATATCCCGGGGCAGTTTGACAATCCGGCGAATGCGCAGGCACATTACGAGACGACAGGACCGGAAATATGGGAGGACACGGAGGGCAGGGTCGATATCTTTGTCGCCTGTGTCGGCACGGGCGGCACGATCACAGGGACCGGAAGATTCTTAAAGGAGAAAAACGCAGGGATCAAGGTCGTGGCAGTGGAGCCGGCAGGTTCACCTGTTCTGTCAGGAGGGGAGCCAGGCGCACACAAGATACAGGGGATCGGTGCGGGCTTTATCCCGGACGTACTCGATACAGGCATATATGACGAGGTGATCCGGATCGAGGATGACGCGGCATTTGAGGCATCGAAAGAACTCACGAGAAAGGAAGGGCTTCTCACAGGCATCTCGTCCGGCGCGGCGCTCTGTGCGGCAGTCCGGCTGGCGGAGAGGCCGGAAAATGAGGGGAAGACCATCGTGGCGCTCCTGCCCGACAGCGGTGACAGATACTACTCGACACCGCTCTTTACAGAATAGAGTAGTATTACAATGAACAAGATTAATTACTCTGCCAACTTTGAAGTCGTTCGTTACAAAAGTTATACATTTTCACAAAAAATCTTTATTTACAGCATATAAACTTGTCAGAAACCACGAAATGTGATAGCATTAATATGATATTTCATGAATACATTGAACAAAGGCATTTGGGAGAACGAAAGGTAGGGTACTTATGAAGAGAAAAGGATTAAAGCTTACGCCGCGTCTTGTTCTTGTGGCAGCACTTCCCTTAATACTGATGTTTGCATTTGCAGTGGCGGGAATCAGTTCATCATGCAATTCCGTTATTGAATCGATGGTCCAGCATGAATTAATGACAGCACAGTATGCATTTGAGACTTCTGTGGAAAATATTGCGCAGGGCACTTACATGTACACGAATGGAAAGTTTTATAAGGGAAAGCGCAATATAAGCGACAATACACAGTTTTTTGACAATTTCAGCCATGAAGTTGATCTGCAGGTTACGGTTTTCTATGACAATGTAAGAGTTGCCACGAGCCTTGTGGATGCTGCCGGAAACCGTTTGGTGGGAACGGAGGCTGATCCGGCAATCTATGACCTGGTGGTCAATCATGGGCAGGATTACTATTCTGACCATGTGGACATCAGCGGCAAGACGTATTATGCCATGTACTGTCCGCTGTATCAGTACAATTCCGATGATATCATTGGTATGACTTTCGTGGGATTGGAGAAATCAAATATCAAAGCCATTTATAATGCTAACTTTATGAAGAATGCAGGGATCCTCATCGTGATCTTTGCGCTGGGCATAGTTGCAACGACGATCTCTGTCAGTGTAGTGATCAAGGCGATCAAGGGCGTTATCGTCCAGCTGAATCAAGTTGCTGATGGCGAGCTGAATGTAAAAGTGGACAGCAGGCTGTTGAGAAGGGCGGACGAGATTGGCGATATTGGCTACAGTGTGGAGAAGCTTGTCCGCAGTCTGTCTGACATCGTGGTGGACATCAAGGGGGCATCGACGGATCTTGACGGGATTTCGGCAGGATTTTCCAGATCCTTTGGAAAGATGGCGACCAATATTGGCAGTGTAGACACAGCAGTGGAGGAGATGGCGACAGGTTCCACACAGCAGGCTCAGGATACTGCGGAAGTGGGGAATAAGATCCAGTATATGGGGGATGCGGTCGAGGTCACAGCCCAGAATGTCGAGCTGCTGGTTGGGAACACAGACAAGATGCGCGAGTACAACAGCAGTGTAGAGAATACGCTCGAGGAGCTGATCAAAACCAGCCATGAGGCGAAAGATGCGTTTGATGTGGTATTTGACCAGACCAATTTGACCAACCAGTCGGCACAGGATATCCAGTCAGCAGCTGACGTGATCACGGACATAGCAGACCAGACAAGTCTGCTGTCGCTCAATGCAAGTATTGAGGCAGCGCGCGCTGGTGAACACGGCAAGGGCTTTGCCGTTGTGGCTGATGAGATCAGAAAGCTAGCGGATCAGTCTGCGGAGTCTGCGAGCCGTATCACGGGGATCATTGCTATGCTGATCACCAATTCCAACACAACAGTTGACACGATGAAAAATGTCACGGAGGCGATGGACAAACAGGGTGAGGAGCTTGGCAGGACGAAGACGGTGTTTAACAGCCTGAATTATGAGATCGGGGAGGTCAGTGGTGCTGTGGACAATATCAGGGGTGAGATCGATAAACTCAATGATCTCAAAACTGATGTTCTGAATGCTGTCCAGAATCTTGCAGCCATTGCGGAACAGAATGCAGCGAACACACAGGAGACCTCGGCTTCCATGCAGGAGATCCGGCAGATCGTCTCGGAGTGCAGCGGAGAGGTCGACAAAATCGTCGACACCTCAAAAGGGCTTGCGCAGAATATTGAAGTGTTTACATTGGAATAATATAGAAAGCGTTGCATTAGGCAACGCTTTTTGTGTGGTTAGATATTGGATTTTCAGCGGATCTGCCGATCACCGGAAGCAGTCCGGCTTTTTTCAGTGCAGGACGGATCGCATTGTAGACGGCTACAGACACGATCGCGGAAGTGACAGCATTGACAGTGGTCGTAGCGATATTTGGCAGCAGTGTCAGCTCCGCCATCGGTTTGCCGAGAATCAACAGCTTGTAGAAATAGCTAAACAGCGGATCAAAGATCATGTTGAAACTGAGACCGCATACCGCAGCGATCAGAGACCACTTGAAAGCAGCTCTGGCATTTCGGCAGACGGATAGTCTTCCGATCCGGTGCGCGACAGATCCGGTGACGAGACCGATACACAATTTTAATATGAAAGTTTTGGGGGCAGACATAATGTACACGGGATCGAGCAGATCACCGATCGTCATACCGACCGCACCGCCGATACCACCTAAAGGTCCGCCGAGGAGAAGGGCACCAAGCACACATACCGCATTTCCGAGATGGATGCTTGTGGCACTTTCCGTGCCGGGGATCATGATCTTGATCTGCAGGAATGTGAAGACTACATAGGACAGGGCAGCGATCAGACCCGTCAGGGCGATTTTGTAGGTTGTTGAATATTTCTGGTTCATGACAGTTCCTCCTCATGACAAAATTGTTATGCTTTTTTAATTATATATTATATTCCTGCAGTAAAGTATAACACAAAGTGGCATTTTAGAAATGTCCAATTCTAAAGTTTTTTGAGTGTACAGTTAGGAAAGTTTGAAATGCTATTGATTTTTGGAGCCAAATAGGCTTTAATATAATTAGTAGGAAATGAATTTCAGGAGGTTTCATATAATGGATAATTACGGAGCAATCAATAACACGGAAACAGCGATTATTCCAAAGGGAACTGTCATTAACGGCAATATCGCGATCGAGGGCAAGCTCGAAATGTACGGTGAAGTCAACGGTGATATCAACTCTGACAGCAGGGTGAACATATCTGGGGATGTCACAGGAAATATCAAGGCGAACGACCTGTATGCGAAGGATTCGTTTATTGTGGGACAGATCCAGTGTGCACAGGGGGCAGTAATCCGTGAAAATACAGTGATCCTTGGAGATATTGAAGCACAAAATCTTGTGATAGATGGAGCGGTGCAGGGGAAGATCGACATTAGGGAAGGAATTACGGTGGGTGATACTGCGATCTTAGACAGCGACATCAAGGCAAAGACGATCCAGGTCAACAATGGAGCAGCGATCAACGGGCACTGCTCACTGTGTTATGCGGATATCAAACTCGAAGATATCTTTCCGGTGACAGAGGAGGAAGTACCTGAGCCGGTGACAGAGGAGGTAAAGGAGCCGGAAACTGTCGAGGAGGACAAGCCCAAGGCAGTAGCAAAACCCAAGGCGATCGCGAAACCTAAAGCAGTTAAAAAAGCCGACACAGAGTCATAACTGATTTTAAGTCGGAAACCGACTGCGCGAAATTGATAATGATAATACTAGTCTAATTCAAATAAGGAAACGATAGAGATGGAAAATACACAATGGGAATACTGCCTCCGATCTTTTGGCGACGACTGCACAAAGAGTGACTGTATCAGACAGACACAGGATATACTTGATTTTGCAAATATGGTCTTTAGCATGGAATACAGCAGCACTGATTTTGAAGCGCTTCTGCCCAAGGCGTATTCGCCAGAGCATTGTGGGATCGTGACGCACCATATGATCAGGGAAGAGGACAGGATCAAGGCATTGATCGACACTTACCCGATAACTTTGCGGTTGCGGGGCGAAAATGGCAGGGCAGTCAGGGCAGCTTATGTGGGCACAGTGTCTGTACATCCAAATGCCAGAGGCAAAGGATATATGATCGAACTAATGAGGCGGACGGAGGAGTATGCACGAAAGCAGGGATATGCACTTATGATACTGGACGGTGAGCGTCACAGATATCAGTGTTATGGATTTGAGCGTGCAGGTATCCAGTATGATTTTCGGATCGAGACTGGAAATATCACACATTGCTGTGCCAGGCTGTACAAAAAGGAATATATGGCAGCTCCAGTGTTCTGTTTTGCGGAGCTGCAGGCGGACAGTCCGTATCTTGACGGTCTGTACAAATTGTATCAGCGCAAACTGCTGACGGCACGTACGAGAGAAGATTTCTGGTGGTGTCTGCAGAGTTACAGCGCATCTACCTATGTTATATTGAGAGATGGTGAGCCTGTCGGGTATGTCAATCTGTCGGAGGACAGGGGAACACTGCGTGAGTTTGAGATCCTTGATATGGGGGACTGCTGCAGGGTGTTGTACGATCTGATGATGGAGTTTGACAAGGAGCAGCTTCGAGTCAGTGTCGGTATGGACGAGAAGGACAAGATCATGGAGCTGGAGAGGGCATGTGATAGTTGTAGCGCCGCTATGTCGCATCAGATCAAGATCCTGGATTATGAAGCAGTGCTAGGATTGCTGTTAGATTGGAAGCAAAAATATGACACGCTTGTCATAAGTGAGTATGTGCTGGGGATCAGGGACGAACAGGAAGACAGTACTGAAAATTATCTGCTGTCTGTCACAGAGGACGGGGTCAGTGTCGCGCGGACAGAGAGAGCAGCGGATACAGTTCTTGAGAAGATGGAGCTGGTGAGGGTCCTGACGACGTCGATCTATTTTGTGGAGCAGCAGAGAGGCGAATCGAACAAAATAAAAAATGCGCCTGCGGGTTGGTTTCCACTACCGTTTCACCTACCCGAAGCAGACACATTTTGATTATTATTCCATATACTTCCACGTGTACAGGTTGGCGCTCCTGCACTTTGGACAGACGATCTTGTACTGCTCAAAGATAAACATTTTGATCTGGTCATCCGGAACATTTGTTGTGACGATTCGGCTCTGACCACATTTGCATAGAAACAGAATCTTACGGTTCAGACGCACAGAAAGGCTTTCTCCACGCAGACTGAGCGTCTTTTCTATGTATTTTAGCTGTTCCTCGTTGTGAACACCACATTCCTCAAGCGCCCATTTGTACTCATCTCGGATGATGTGAAGTGCATCTGACGGGATTGATGAATAGTGTTGTTCTAATTTTTGTTCAGTAAACATGTTGACTCCTCTTTTCTTTTCCTATTTTATTGTTTTACAATTCTGAATTAATTTCATGCACTTTGTTAAAGTATAACACAAATCTATGAAATATGGAATATAGTTTTTGCGAATAAATTTGGAGCCGGCACGCCCATTTGCACCGCATTCAGTCGACATAAGGCATTGCCCTTTATGCCTTTGCCCCCTACGCCTCCTTCATTTGGCACATCATCTGTAAGATGATTTAATCTCCCGCAAACTGTGACGTACATCTGACGGAAAGCATTTTTCAAACACGCTCTAAGGAACTGTAGAAAAATAAGTGACACATCTTGACTTGTCTATTTCTCCGATTGTAAATTTCATATGCGCAGGCATATGAAATTGGCAAAAAGCTTCGCCGTAGTAAATTGCGGGAGATCAGCAGGGGTGTGAACAGTGAGTGCCATAATTTGTGTGTATATAATGTAACGAAAGACAAAAATCAGCCGATATATATGATATATATTTTTCTATACAAAGCCCCAAGGGGGCGGTGGGATATATAAGTAAAATGGATTTTACAAGTTTCTAAGGAATTGTAAAGTGGAATCACTACAGTTCTTAAGACCACAGGGAGGTGGCACAAGTGAATAGAAGACGAGAACTTGCCCTGCAGAGGGTTTCCCGCATAGGAAATATTGCGGCGACGGATAATATCTCACAGAACACGAAGTACAGGAGCAGTCAGACCGGTGAGCGGATCCAGACGAATACGATCGAGGCGGCGCTGGGCACCTACATGATGCGCGGCACCGAGATCTATGACCTGCGCGGAGAGGACACCTACACCCACGGCTATGGGGAGTCCGGCTCCAATGCACAGGGACAGCTTTCCCGGCAGATGAAGGAGTATCTGTCCATGGCGTCTGCGGAGGAGAGCCAGCTGGCGAACGCCAAATCCGATCTGGAGCGCCGCGTCGCAGAGCACATCAACATCAGGAAGTTTGAGGAGGCGCTCGCGAAGGATCCAAGCGCACAGTACCAGCTGAGCAGATACCACAAGAAGGGCGGGGAGACAGACTTTGACAGGCTTGACGCGAATCGCTGTTCCGGTTTTTTGCTGTACTCCTACAACAAAAAAGGCGTGCACAGCGTCCTGGGAGAGCATCTGAGCTTTGCAGGCTATGACACGGTAGGAAATGGCGGGAATCTGGCGCAGCTCAGATCAGTCTGACGCGTATAAACGTCCATCTGCGGTATGAGATATGAGAAGATCTCGGCGCAAGGCAGTGTGCTGCCTTTTGCGTCCGAGATCTTCTTTTTTGCAGTCGGGCAGGCAGACGGTGTCAGATCCTTTTTGTTAGCTGTTTTGGTTTTGTTCTGATCGAAGTTTGCGCTCCTGCTCTGCCTGAATGTCCTCAAATGCAGAGAGCAGGGGCGCTTCTCTGGAACCGTTGAAAGTGCGTGCGGTATAATTGGCAGTGATCTTGATGACGGTTCCCGACAGCGTCAGGACACCGATCAGGTTCGGGATCGCCATCAGCCCGTTAAACGTATCGGAGATGTCCCACGCAAGGTCGAGGTTCATCGTTGCGCCAAACACGATGAACACGACAAACACGACCTTGTAGATGATCGTAGCCTTTGTGCCGAATAAAAATTCCCACGCTTTCGTGCCGTAATAACTCCAGCCGAGGACGGTGGAGAAGGCGAACAGAAGGATCGCGATCGCGATGAAGGCGCCGCCGACATTCACGCCGCCAAAGTTGAATACAGTGCCGAACGCCTCGCTCACAAGTGCGGTCTGCTCGTTTGCGGAGAGCATCGCGCCTGTCTGAAGGTCGATCAGGCCGGTTGAGAGGATCGAGAACGCGGTGAGCGTGCAGACCACGATCGTGTCCGCAAACACCTCAAAGATGCCCCACATGCCCTGTCTGACAGGTTCCACGACATTGGACGCGGAGTGGACCATGACAGAGGAGCCAAGCCCTGCCTCGTTGGAGAAGACGCCGCGCTTAAATCCCCATGTGACGGCACTCTTGACGGCAAGCCCGGCAGCGGCGCCGCCCACAGCCCTGAATCCAAAGGCAAAGGAGAAGATCGCGCCGAACACTTCACCGATCTTTCCGATATTGACGATGAACACGACCAGAGCGCCCAGTATGTAAGCGCATGCCATGAACGGCACGAACTTCTCCGTGACCTGTGCGATGCGCTTGATGCCGCCGACGATGACAAGCCCGGCGAGTACCATGAGCAGCAGCCCGACGATCAGCGTGTAGAGGTTGATCCTGGCTGTGCCGATGACGATCATGCGGTCGAGCGCGTCGATCTTGAACACGGAGGTGATGTTGCCGGAGATGGTGTTCACCTGGCTCATGTTTCCGATGCCGAACGAGGCGAGGATACAGAAGATGGAGAACAGCACGGCGAGCACCTTTCCGATCGCGTCACAGCCCTTTTTGGAGCCAAGACCGTCTCTCAGGTAGTACATGGCGCCGCCGCACCACTCATCGTGGCTGTTTTTGCGGCGGTAATAGATGCCGAGCACATTTTCGGAATAGTTTGTCATCATGCCGAAAAAGGCGGAGAGCCACATCCAGAAGACTGCACCGGGCCCTCCGGCGGCGATGGCGGCGGCGACACCTGCGATGTTGCCGACACCGATGGTTGCGGCGAGCGCGGTGCACAGCGCCTGGAATTGGGATATGGAAGCCTTTTCCTTCGAGCTGGTGACACTGCTTCCCTTCCTGAACACGCCGCCGATGGTCTTTGCGCCCACATGGCGGGCATGTGTGATCTGGAAAAACCTGGTCCGCACAGTGAGATAGACCCCCGTGCCGATGATCAGGATCAGCATCGGGATCCCCCACACCACGCCGTTGACGGAGCTATTGACGTTTGCTATCAGTTCAAGCATAAAAATTCCTCCTTCACAAGATGATTGTTTGATTCAGACTGCAGATGAAATGCATAAAAAGAGAGAACATCCCATTCGGACAGCCCGTTCTGTCGTAGGTGGAATATTCTCTTTAGGAGCATAAAGCCTTATCTATATTTATACACGAAAATGGAATATAATGCAAGAAAAATTAAATTTTGGAAAATACCGCATAAAAGGGAGGATGCCAAGTAATCTTTCGACCACTTGGCATATATTATGAAAAAGTTATTAATAAGTAAAGTTACCACTTGTTGTCTGTAAGGTATCTTTCGTATCACCTTATGTTTATAGTATAGAGTGGTTAAATGTCCAAATCGTGTTGTTTTATTGAATAATTTTTCAAAGAACTATGAACGATTTATGAACACAGAAAATAAAACGGATATTCGTCTATCGGTTTTGATGCCAATCTGTTATACTGAAAAATAAGGAACGGATCAACAGGGACTGATGACTATATGGCAAACTGCCGACAGGATGTTTCTGCACGGTTTCTTAGGAAGAGAGGTATCGAAATGTATACAGCAAACGATAAACGGTACGACACGATGCAGTATAACCGCTGCGGGAGGAGCGGGCTGATGCTGCCGGCAGTCTCCCTGGGACTGTGGCACAATTTTGGCTCCAACGCCGGCTTTGACAACATGCAGTCCATGTGCCACACCGCATTTGACAGCGGGATCACGCACTTTGATCTCGCCAATAATTATGGTCCGGTGTACGGGGCGGCGGAGGAGAATTTCGGGCGCATTCTGGCGAAGGGGCTTGGCGTGTACAGGGATGAGCTTGTGATCTCGACAAAGGCGGGGTACGATATGTGGCCGGGACCTTACGGAAACTGGGGCAGCAAGAAGTATCTTGTCGCGAGCCTTGACCAGAGCCTGAGGCGCATGGGGCTTGAGTATGTGGACATCTACTATCACCACAGACCGGACAAGGACACGCCGCTCGAGGAGACGGCGGGAGCGCTCGACGGCATCGTTCGCAGCGGGAAGGCGCTCTATGTCGGGATCTCCAATTACAATAAGGAAGAGACGATCGCGATCGCGGACCTTTTCCGGAAGATGGGCACACCGTTCATCATCAACCAGAGAAAATATTCCTTGTTTGACAGGACGATCGAGCAGGATGGATTGAAGGGCTACGCGGCGGCAAACGGCATCGGCGTCATCACGTTCTGCCCGCTGGAGCAGGGGCTTCTGACGAACCGCTATATCGACGGGATCCCGCAGGACAGCCGGATCCGCACAGACGGCAGGTTCCTGAAGGAGGACGCGCTGGGCAGCGCTACGATCGACAAGGTGAGGGCGCTCAACGAGATCGCCGGGGAGCGCGGGCAGAGTCTGGCACAGATGGCGCTGGCGTGGATCCTGCGGGACGGGGACATCACGAGTGTGCTGATCGGGGCGTCGAAGCCGGCGCAGATCATCGACAACGTGGGCATGCTGTCCAATGTCAGGTTCAGCGATGAGGAGCTGCAGCGGATCGAGGAGATCTGCGGCATATAGATAAAAAAAGCAAAAGCAAGCGTGCAAAAGAAAGACCAAAAAAGGTCTTTTTTTTGCTTTCTGGAATCTGATGCAACCAAATCGCGTCATGCGGTATCTAATCTATGAAAGCTGAATCGATTTGGTCTAACAAATGAGACGGTGCGCCCGGAATAGTCAGATGACAGGGAGCTGTGACGGTTGACTTCCCACAGCGCCTGCCTTGCAGGGGATATCGGGTGTACGGAACAGAGCGGAGGAGGAAAATGAATACGTTCAATACAATGGTGGTACGCGCAAGGCGCGGCGATGCGGATGCGTTTATCAATCTGATCGAGGACTGCAAAATGACGCTGCGGCGGGTTGCGCTTGGATATCTGAGGAACGATGAGGATGTCGCGGATGTCATGCAGGACACGATACTAGATGCCTACGAGCACATAGGCAGCCTGAAAAGGGAGGAGTATTTCAGGACATGGATTGTCCGGATCCTGATCAACAGATGTACGAAAAAGTATCGGTCAAACCAGCGCAAAGCGTATCTGGAGGACTACAGCGAGGAGGCAGTCTGCGATGCCGGAAAGGCGGATGTGGAGTTTCGCGAGATGCTCTCCGTGCTGCCGGATGACAGCAGGGTGATCTTCCAGTTGTATTTTGGGGAGCAGTTTACGGTCAGGGAGATCGCGCAGGCTCTCGATATGAACGAAAATACGGTCAAGAGCAGGCTGCACCGCGGCAAGGAGCAGCTGCGCGACTCATTGGAAGGCAAGGCTGACAAGTTTGCCTGACAGGACAGCGCACCTGTACACAGTCAGAATGCGGTGAGAGAAGGAGAATGATATGATGCATGAAAGTGAACTGAGAAGAATCCTGGGGGCTGATCTGGAACCGAGTGAAATCATTGATGCGAAGGTGGAGGAGGCATATCGGATGATCAGAAATGCAAGTGCTGGAAAGGGCGGAACAAAGAGCACGAATAAATTAAATATAATCAAAAAAATAAGTGTGGGAATCGGAAGTGTTGCGGCGGTGTTTGCGCTGATGGTGACGTTCTGCGTCATGAATCCGGTGCTGGCGAGCGGGATTCCGGTGCTGGGAGGCATATTTTCCAGGATCGCGGATATCTTTTCGTTCGGACAGCTTCCCAAAGAAGATACAGTGGTATTGTACCAGGAAGGCGGGGACGCGTCAAAGGATGAGGAGGCGTCCGGCGAGGAGGGCGTGCGTGATACGACGGTCTATCAGAAGACGTCGGGGGATATCACGATCACGCTGACGGAGCAGTACGCCACGAATCAGGCGGTGTACATCGGCGTGAATGTCAAGAATGCGCAGGCGTTCCCGGAGATGGCGCTCTTTACAGACGGGACGCAGAGCCTGTCGCTGAAGACGGTCGAACAGTATTCGTTCCGCTCCGATACCATTCAGTCATTGCGCCTGATCGAGGGGAAATTCGTGGACGCGCAGACGTTTGAGGGGATCCTGCGGATCGACTATTCAGAGATCAATAAAGATGAGCGCAAATACATACAGGCGTACGAGGAAGCGGTTGCGGCAGGAGAGGAGCTGCTGCTGACGAGTGAGAATTATGCACAGTATGTGGATGAGTATGAGATCCCCCAGACGTTCACCATGAAACTCGACATTTCCAGCATAGTCGGGGATCTGGCACAGCCGCTCCCGTTCCCGTCGGAGGGACAAAAGTCCGAGGAGGAGCTGGAAAACATGAGCGACGAGGAATGGCAGGCGTACATGAAGACTCTGCCGCAGGAGAGTTTTGATTATCCCAACAAATATGAGAACTGGTGGCAGGAGGGGAACTGGACTTACGATCTGACGATCACACAAAAGGACAGTGCATCCCGCGTGATCGAGGTCAACCAGACGAACGAGGCAGGCATCGGTGTCAGGAGCATCGAACTGTCAGCGGTGGAAATGACGCTGAACACGACCGAGGGTGAAGACATCATCACGGTAGCGCTCGACGCAAACGGCAATAAGATCGAGAGCAGCGGCTACAGCAGCAGCAGCGCGCTTGCGATCGCAGGGCATGACATCTCCAGGGTGTACATCTACATCTGTGACTACGATGCGTACATGAACGAGATCAAGGGCTATGGCATTCCGGGGAACGATCTGGGCAGGAGCTTCCAGGAAGTGCTGGAGGAGCGCGCGCTGTTCAAGACCGTGGTCGAGACGGGGGCATAGGATGAGCAAGCGGCTGTCCCTGACAGGACAGCCGCTGAATGTCGAGAGAGAATCACGAAACATGTTTGTTCAGGATCATTTTATGGTCATTGATCCACAGGATGCCGTCAGCGGAGTCGTCAAGTTCATCGCTGTGCATGACGACGAGGAGCGTCTTTTTCCCTTTTAACGATTTGATATAGTCAATTACCTGGCTTTGTGTTTCCGCGTCCAGATTGGACAGCGGCTCATCGAGAAAAAGCGTCGGCTGGTCTGTCCCAAATACGCGCAACAGGGCGAGCTTCTGCTGCTGTCCGTAGCTTAGATTGATGGGATTGTTTGTGATTTCTTTGTCTGCGAAGTCAATGTTGAGCATCCGCAGCAGCGCTTCATTCTTTGTGATCCCAAAGAGATTGTCGTCAAAACTGCCATTGACAGCAAAAAAAGGATACGTGAGAAAGGCTGTATCATGAATGTCCCGGGTGAGCGAGAAGATTCCCCTGGAATGCTCCGGGCTGACATTTCCGAGCATGAGGTTCAGCAGCATGCTTTTCCCGCTGCCGTTCTCCCCCTTGATCACGTACAAGCCGTTCTTTTTTAGAGAGAGGGAGTCAATGTGGTAGAGGAAATCGTCCGGCTGGCTGCCTTTATAAAAGTCAAAAGATTCTGCCAGGAAGAGCGCTTCCTGGTCTGTTTTATATTTCTCTGTCTCGCTTTCCTGCTCGGCATCTATGGATAACTGGTCGACGCGGTCAACGTGGATCTTGTTGGATTTGTAGCGCGTCAGGATATTGCATACGGTTGCGATCGGTTCCGAAAAGGATTCCAGATACTGGTACCCCATCATCAGGATACCGACTGTGACCGAGCCGCGGAACACGAGCAGCGCTGCGATAAAGAGATATACGACACCAAAGATCTTGTTGATCATGGTGGGGGCATAGACACATACATAATACCAGAATTTGTATTTTAGGACATATTTGGTATAATGGCTGCAGCATTTGCCAAATTCTTCCTGAAAGAAAGCCTCTGTGTGCAGTGCGTTGATTCCCAGCTTGTTTTCGATGATATTCCTGTTTTCTGACAAAAAAGAATCCTGGCGTGTCAGCACGTCTTTCTGCATATCAAACAACGGTCTGGAGCCATACAGGGAGATGACGGCGAGCAGGATGCCATAAATCAGGAAAAAGATGCCAAAGATCCAGTTTGTGCAGGAGATGACTGCAAGCAGCGCGATGACATATAATAAATTGCCGATCAGATTGCAGTACATTTCCTCGTGCACCTCGGAATAACTTGTGCAGCTGTTGGTGCAGAGATTGTAGTAATAGCCTTTATCCTTTTTGGAAAACAGGGACGGATTCATATGCAGGATATCCGCTATGGCTTTGTTCTGCAGGATCCGGCTGTTTATGACGATGAATCGGTTGAGATTATAGTTGCAGAAAAAAAATGTGAATCCCATGCTTGTGACCACAGTGAGAAAAGTTATGAAGAACCAGCCCCACAGTTTTTCGGTGTCGCGGGATGCGAGAAGGTTATCGATCAGATAGCCGGACAGATAAGGGAGCAGCAGGGATATGCCGAACGTGACAGCCATCATCAAGATGGGAAAGGGATATTTTTTCAATTGTTTGGTTTTCATAGTAGAAACCTCCTCAGTTTATGGATATCATGCTGGCTGCATCCTGGCTATGTAGTGTGCGATAATATCCTGCATTCGATATTTTTCCGGGATACAGCATTCGGTGTCCTGTTCTGTCTGTGCCGGGCATCCGCCGAGACACAGCGGCAGGCATTTGCAGGTTCTGCATTCTGTACGGAACTTAAGTTCTTTTTTGGCAAAGATGTCAACATCTGAAAATTTGGTTTTTCCGTTCTGGAAACTACTGCAGAAACCACAGCTTCCATCAGGATTGATGGCGTATGCATTTCCATAGGGAAAGCCGCAGGGAAGTGGCTTTGGCGTGGGGAGGTCAAATTCACCAGTCAGTATGTCCATTAGCTGCCGGATTTGAAACAGGGTGTCTGCAAATTCATTGGGAGTCAGCATATCAAAGGGATCGTTTTTATGAAATCTGACCATTGGATTTGGTGCGATTTTGATCCGTTCACTGCCAAATGTCTCAATGATATAGCGGTGCAGTTTCAAGGCATCCGCTCTGTTTTGGCGGCATATGTTCATGCGAAAGACGACAGATGCCTGTGTTTTGACGAGAACCCTTCTGATGAGATCCAATTCCTCCTGAAAATGAAAAGAATCAGAAACTCTGAAGTGGTTGTGCGTCTGTTCCATTCCGTCAAAGGTCAGCTGTATGGAGTGAAAACCTACTTTTTCCAGTATTTCATCGTTAAGGAGAGATCCATTTGTGGTGATATGGGAACGATATGGAACCTCGTGTAATGCGCAGATCTCTTTCAGGTGTCCATCAAGATAGAGCAGTACGGGGATATTCATTAGCGGCTCGCCGCCAAAATAGTGTATGTGTACAGATTGATATTTGCGAATCGTCAGTATCTTTTCGATTTTACTAAGTATATCACATGCGGTTTCTTTTGTCATCATTTTTTCATTCTTGTCCTGCGAACAATAGATACATTTGAAATTGCACTGGTTGGTCAGGGCGATCGTAAGCTGCAGGTCGTCAGTCCCGTTTTTGATGTTTTGGTTGATTTCTTTTTCCAGTTCAGCAGCTTCATCCAGAGCATCATCTACCAAAAAGTTATTTTCAATCAGATAAAAGTTCTCCTCGTCGGTAAAACCTGTAGGATTTTGTTCCAGCAGACCGCTGTTGTTGGTGTTGAAGATGTATTTCTTATTATTGAGGGTGAAATGATAATTAAATATGGATTCTCTCATGAATGTTCTCCTTGAATTAAATGGGGAAGATTTCGCATGAAATCTTCCCCCGATTGATAATTAAGCGCTGTTAATGTTACTTAATAATAGCACCAACGAGACACTTAATATCAACGTCACGTCCGTGAAACTTATTTTTGTCTGGTTTGTTTATAACTTTCATTGTATTAGTCTTCCTTTCATGTATTTCCATAGTCATTTGTCGCATGCGCGCCTTGGATAGATTTGATTATACACGGATGGAAAATTTTGTATATAACTTTTCGCTTTAATATTTTGGAAAAATTTAATCAAGCGAAAAGTTATGTACAAACCGAAGAAAGTGGTATACAATATATAAAATTTTTGGAGGTTGTGATTTTATGGAAAAGTATGCTAAAAATTTACTGAAAACAGTGTTTTTGCCATTGCTCATGGTTGTGGTAATATCTGCAACGGATTGCAAAGCTTCAATATATGAAGAATCAATTGCTGTTTGTTCTGAATGGCCTGAACGTAATGACATTAGTAATAATAACTAACGTATTGTTTTAACTCCTTTTTTCAGTAGAAAATCATCAAATTTCTTTTTTTCATTAATAAAATTATATAAATCACTTATATAATATATGGATTCTGATAATTTCATGCATTTCTGGTCAGATTTTTCTTCCTTGCCCCATATATGAAGGAGGTCTATCAAACAAAACGAAAGTACAGAAGATTTTCCACAGAACAATTCATTTCTCAATACTTCACAAACAGTAGAGTGGTCTCTGCGACAATATACATAATTACATAAAAGCAGTGAAAAAGAACGATATCTGTACCTGACATCTATGTGGCTTCTTCGGAGTTGTCCGATCGTTTGTGTATATAGATCAGCTGCCTTATTTTTTTGACCTGATCCTATAAGGATCCCGCAGTAATGGTTGATGATCAGGACTTCGTTGCGCATCGGGATATGACGAAGTTTTTCCTTTTTGGTATCGAGGAGGCTTTCAAACAATTTCCGCTGCCGCTCGAGAGCCGCTTCTGCAGTGATCTTCTGCAGCTTTCTATCGATCAGTATTTCGGCATCTTCCAGTACATACCTGTTCCCGGCGATCGCTGTATCCAGCTGTGACCTTAACTGGTCTAACAGATCTTTGGCTTTCCGGTACTCATCATGTGCCAGCGCGATATTGAGCTGATGTCGCAGCTCCATGACTTCAAAGGAATCTGTGGTCACAAAGCCGTTATACAGCCCTCTCTCGATATTGAGCTTTTCCATCAGTTTTTCAATCGTTTTTCGATTTGGGGCTACCTTTGCTTTCTCAAAGTTCGAGAAGGAGGAAACATTCTTGTATATGCCAGCGCTCAGTTCCTGCTGGCTTAGTTTTCTTGCAGTCCGTTCAGACTTGATGAGCTCATGATCCAGGTGGTACTCTTTTTGATAACAATTGTGAAGCAGCATGTCGGTGGGATACCATGGCTGGGCATAGGAATCCCACACGAATCGCAGAGATTCAAGATATTTGACATATCTGTTCTGCTCAGGCGCCATGCCCAGCCTGGTTCCGATCTGTACCATCAGTTCGAGCAGCGGTAACATAAAATAGATCATGGTATGGCTCCGCAGTTCATTGATCCCCTTTTCACAGATCACCATTGCGTGTGCGGCCTGACCATGATCCAGATAGGCTTTGGCGAGCAGCCACGCGCATTTCGCACAGATCTTAGCATGTTCTTCGCTGTCGGTGAAGTGATCGTCGATGTATTGCATGCACAGTTCCAGGTGTCTGGTATCTGGCTGCAGGTTTGACTGTGCGGCACGGGTACACTGCACGTGTTCTAGTGCGAGCAGATTTTCCATCTCAACGGTTGAGATCAGGTAATCTTCGATCTTTTCATAAGAAAAGTCCGGCAGGGTCAGTTCGATGGCGTGCCGCATCAGTTCGGCAGCTTGCCCGTGATCATTGTCGATGCGGTATGACAGGCATGCCTGCATTCTTTTTTGGTACATCTGGTTGACATTGTTCTGCGCTGGATACGCTTCGAGCGCGGCAGCCGCGAGTGCTTTCCTGCCCCGGAGGATTGCTTCTTCGATGAGATCCCGCTGGCGGACAAGCTGGTATGCCTCCTGCGAGAGGATGATCTCCAGTTTGTCGGGCGATTTTCCGAGACGCTGCAACAGAATATCCACCAGCAGGATATCGGTTTTGTACTGGTTTGTCTCGATCGCATAGAGAGTCTGTATAGAACAGATTCCCTGGATCAGCGTTTTCTGCGAGATTGCTTTCTGCTCTTTTCTGGCGCGTTCTATGATGCTGCCCACTGTAATGACGTGCATGGTGTGTCTCCTTTCGGATTTTTACCACCAGAGGGTATACCTTCTGGTGGTTTTTCAGGTATTGAGCAGTTTGGAGATGTCAGAGAAATTGATGTATAAATCTTCGTATATATTGACCTTCAAGACAGCATCAAATGTGTAGGGGATATTGAGAAGATCGCGCTCAAAATAGTTGACCATAATACTTCTTCGCTGTGGGTCTATGATCCAATATTCACGAACCCCATAATTTTTGTAATAGTAGAGTTTCCGGATATAATCATCTGCAGGGTTGCTGGGTGATACGATTTCAATGATAAAATCAGGAGCACCGTTACAGCGTTTTCCGTCCAGCTTATTTTTGTCACATATGATCATCAGATCAGGATGCACTATCGTGAGCGGTGTATCACTTAATTTCACATCAAAGGGCGCATGAAATACACGGCAGGAACCATTCTTGCTTTTGAGATATATGTTTAGTACAGTCGAAAGTTCCATAGAGATGATCTGGTGAGATTGTGATGGACTTGCCATGTAGGAAATCTGTCCGTCAAAGATTTCGGCTCTGACATTTTCGGGGAGAGCTTCGTACTGTTCCAGAGTAACAATTTCGGGTTGGGGTTGTAATGCTGGCATTGGTTTACATCCTTTCCTGATGATAACATTCACCATTTTGATTCGTGTGTGCGCCGGAGCGGGCAGAAAGGTGTTGGCGTGTGAGTGAATTCAGTTTATAGTAGTATAACATATGCGCCAGGCGGTTTCAACAGCGCATAAAAAGTGAAAAGAACAATTGAATACATCAGTGATAATTGCTATACTAAAGGAAAGAATAGGACAATATATGGGAATATTTTCAGATTCCGGGAAGGAAAGAAGGCTGCATTTTAATACTGAGTATTCCTTTCAGGTTTGCAAAAGAGACCAGAACGTCAAAAATCAGGAAATGATTAAAGGGATCATGTATATTGATGAGAATATAATCCAAAAGAAAGATTTGAATATTATCTTTCGGAAATGTGGGATTGCATAGGGGGGATAACACGTGGGCATTTATCTTAATCCGGGGAATATAGGTTTCTGGAAGTCTGTTCGTTCGGAGATTTATGTGGATAAGACAGGACTGATCGCATGTACCAACAAAGTGATCAATACAGAAGAACAGTGTGTTTGTGTCAGCAGGCCAAGACGTTTTGGAAAGTCGATGGCGCTTAAAATGCTTGCTGCCTATTATAGTCTTGGCTGCGATTCGTCAGATTTATTCAAGGGTTTTGAGATAGAAAGTGATGCGACGTTTCGGGAGCATTTGAATCAGTACAATGTGCTCTTTCTGAATATACAGCAGTTCCTGATCCGGGCAAAGAATGATGATGTGACAGCATACTTGGAACAGGCTGTAATCAAAGAACTAAAAGTGGTGTACGGGAATCTGATTACAGATCAGGATACTATTTTGGCAGAGGTTCTTGAGAAAATATATGTTAAGACCGAAAAGCAGTTTATCTTTCTGATAGACGAATGGGACTGCGTGATGCGCGAAAGGCAGGAGTCGGAGATGATGCAGAAGCAATATCTTGATTTTCTGCGGGATCTTCTAAAAGACCAGCCGTACGTGGCACTGGCCTACATGACAGGTATTTTGCCAGTAAAAAAGTACGGTCAACATTCTGCACTGAATATGTTCTGGGAATATTCAATGACAGACCAGTTTGCCTATGAGGAATACACCGGATTTACGGAGAATGAGGTAAGGGGGCTGTGCGAGAGATACGATATGGATTTTGCACAGGTCAGCAGCTGGTATGACGGCTATCAGTTCCGGCAGTTTCGGCATATCTACAACCCCAGGTCTGTTGTGGCGGCGATGAAGAGCCATGTGTTGTCAGATTACTGGACTTCTACAGAGACATATGAGGCATTAAAAATTTATATAGAAATGGATTTTGACGGGCTTCGGTCAGATATTGTGCAGATGCTCGGCGGGGAGCGCGTTAAAGTCAATACGTTGAGTTTCCAGAATGACATGCGCAATTTCGAGGTGAAAGATGATGTTTTGACATTATTGATCCATTTAGGGTATCTCGGTTATGATGCGGAGGCAAAGGAGACATTCATTCCGAATAAAGAGATTATCGGGGAATTTGAAAATGCCATGAGTGTGAGCGGATGGTCGAATGTAATGCGTGTTTTAAAGGCATCGGATAAGCTTTTGGAGGACACTTTGCGAGGGGAGGCTGAAAGTGTTGCCAGAGCACTTGACCGGGCTCATACGGAAGTGGCATCAATCTTGACTTATAACGACGAAAATTCCCTTGGATGCGCAATTGGTCTGGCGTATTACAGTGCGAGGAAAGATTACAGGCTTATAAGGGAACTGCCTGCAGGGCGTGGGTTTGCGGATGTTGTATTTCTGCCGCTGCCGTCTGTAAACAAACCAGCGCTTGTTGTCGAATTAAAATACAATAAGACAGCTGACACAGCGATACAGCAGATCAAAAGCAGACAGTATACACAGGCACTGGAAGATTATGTCGGTGAGATTGTGATCGTCGGGATCAATTATGACAAGGATATTATTGTCAAACCGCATAGTTGCGTGATTGAAAGGCTGATGAAGCAACCCGGATAGATAAGGTTTATGTCGAAACGAGAAATTGTGTATTCGATCCGATATGTACAGACCGTGATGATACCAGTTGCAGTGCCTGCCTGATTATCCCGGAAATCTCCTGTAATCATTTTAATAATGAAATTGGCAGAAAAGCCTATACTGTTCGGAGAAGAGGTTTTTGCATGGCTTGATGCTTGTTACAGTTCAGCCCGGGACTTCGCACCACGCTGCGAAGTCTGTGAAAACGATTCTCCTTGACACGGTTTTTTAATAATGCTAGTATTAAAAACAGCAAACAGAATTATTGGAAATCAATTAAACGAAGAGATACTGTAGGGAGGTTCATCATGCAGGGACGTACACATAATTGCAGCCAGCTGCGGCTGGAAAATGTCGGGGAGGAAGTAAAGCTTGTCGGTTGGTATGACAATCTGCGCAAGGTCAGCAAAAATCTGGGATTTTTGGTTCTGAGGGATTTTTACGGAAAGACGCAGATCGTTGTCGAGACGGAGGAGATCATGGATCAGCTTGGCGCCGTCAACAATGAGTCGACGCTTGAGATCGTGGGGACGGTGCGCGAGCGCAGTGCCAAGAATCCCAAGATGGAGACCGGTGATATCGAGATCGTGCCGTCGAAGGTCACGGTATTGGGCAAATGCCGGTACAATGAATTGCCGTTTCAGATCGACCACTCCAAGGAGGCGGACGAGAACACCAGGCTAAAATACCGCTATCTGGATCTGCGCAACCCGAACGTGAAATCTAAGATCGTGCTCAGGAGCAGGATCGTTGCAGAGCTGCGCGCTGCGATGATCGGTCATGAGTTCATGGAGATCACCACGCCGATCCTGACATGCTCTTCCCCGGAGGGCGCGCGTGACTATCTCGTGCCGTCGAGGAACCACCCGGGGAAATTCTATGCGCTGCCGCAGGCGCCGCAGCAGTTCAAGCAGCTGCTGATGGCTTCCGGTTTTGACCGTTATTTCCAGATCGCGCCGTGTTTCCGCGATGAGGATGCGCGGGCGGACCGCTCGCCGGGAGAGTTCTACCAGCTTGACATGGAGATGGCGTTTGCAAGCCAGGATGATGTGTTTGCGATCATGGAGGACGTTCTGCCCCCGATCTTTGCCAAATTCGGAATATACCAGGCGGCTTCCACGCCGCCATTCAAGAGGATCCCCTATCTCGAGGCGATGGAGCGCTACGGTTCGGACAAGCCGGATCTGCGCATCAGCCTTATGGTGCAGGACGCGACGGATGTACTTGCGGACTGCGGTTTTGAGCCGTTTGCGGGGAAGACTGTGAAGGCGGTCGCTGCGGATGATTTCACAGGGACAAGAAAACAGATCGACAAGATGTGTGCGGATATCGAGGTCGTGAGCGGACAGAAGACATACTGGTTCCGTCTTGACGAGAACGGGGAGCTTGTCGGCGGCATATCCAAGTTTGTGCAGGAGAAGAAGGATGCCGTGATCGAAGCCCTGGGCTTGAAGAACGGAAGCTTTGTCACACTCTCCGCGGGCGATCTGAGAACGGCGCAGAAGACGGCGGGTGTGATCAGAAAGACGCTAGCGAATACATTTGACGGCTATATGAAGAAGGAAAACTACGAGTTCTGCTGGATCGTCGATTTCCCGATGTATGAGATCGGTGAGGAGTCGGGTGCGCTGGAGTTCTGCCACAATCCGTTCTCGATGCCGCAGGGCGGCATGGAAGCGCTGCAGACAAAAGAGCCGCTTGACATTCTCGCATACCAGTACGATCTCGTGTGCAACGGTGTGGAGCTGTCATCGGGAGCTGTCCGAAACCACGATCCCGAGATCATGGTGAAGGCGTTTGAGATCGTGGGACTTGGCGAGGAGGACGTGAAGGCGAAGTTCCCTGCAATGTACAATGCGTTCTGCTACGGGGCACCGCCGCATGCCGGCATCGCGCCGGGGGTTGACCGCATGGTCATGCTGATCGCGGGGGAGGAGAGCATCCGCGAGATCATTCCGTTCCCGATGAACAAGACTGCGCAGGACGTGATGATGGGCGCACCTGCAGCCGTGGACGAGCGGCAGCTGCGCGATGTGCATATCCGGATCGCGGAGGAGGAAGGAACAGAAGCGCATTCCGAGAGCTGAAAGCAGCGAAATTCATAAATTGTTGACAGAGCGTGTTTGAAACTATTTCAGACACGCTCGTGTATTATGGATAAAACTTGCGCAGAAAATCCTGGCGGAGTTTGGAACTGCAGTTTATGAAAATATTGATATTAGGATTTGCTTAGAGCGGAGAGGTAAACGGTTAAAATGAAGCAGGAGCACAAATTGAGACAAACGAAGAAGTTTTTATGCTGTATTCTGTTTGGAGGAAGCATTTTCGTTACAGGATTTTTAGCATTGCGTGTGCGGGGAAGCGTTGTCGTGAAACCAAGTCAGGACAAACTGGTTGTGGAAGAGACGGCGGCATACCGCCAGGACAATGAGATCTGGGCTGATGACACGCTCGGTGATTCAGGATTTACCATGAGATCTTCCGGATGCCTTGTGACCTGTATCGCGTCTGCAGTCAGCATGGAGACAGGCAATGAGATCACTCCGGGCGTGTTAAATACACTTTTTTCGGAATATCATGTCTATGACAATGAAGGGAATATCCAGTGGGCGGCGATCGACAAGATAGAAGGGTATCACGCGGAAATATTCGGGGAGGTATCAGAGACAGAGATCGCGCAGTGTCTTGCCGACGGTCATTATCCGATCGTGCGGGTGCGCGTGCGGGGACTGGGCAGTTTTCACTATGTGCTGATCGTGGGGACAGAAGAAGGGGAGTATGTCTGTATGGATCCGCTGGAAGATGAGCTGACAACGTTGTCCCGTTATCTTGACAGAGTGTACGCTGTCCGGGTGGTGAGTGGTGTGTGATGAGAGGGGGGCTCATTACATAGATACCAAAACTGTCAGGCGTGAGCGACAACTGACCAGAGACATTACTGCGACAAAGAGACTGTGCAAGACTATTGACAAGTGACAACCATACCTCCTATAATTATATGTGGGGAATAGGATCCAATATTTTCGGAATGTAAACGGGGGAAAAGAAATGAAAAGCATACGCTTAAAGATCAACTTATGCCTCAGCATCACTGTCCTGGTGGCGCTGCTTGCGGTGGGAATGTTCAGTATTGCAGCAAATTATACAAGCACACTCTCCACAGTGGAGCAGATGATGAGCGAAACGGCAGTCCAGGCGGCAGGACGCGTTCAGCACGAACTGGCAGCTTACAAGAATGTTGCCATGGATACAGGCTGCATCCCGCAGTTGTCCGATCCGGCGGTATCGTTGGAGGAGAAACAGTCCATCGTCAGTGAGCGTGCCGCCATGCACGATTTCCAGCGCGGAAATGTCATTGGTGTGGATGGGATCAGCATCTTTGACGGGAAGGATTATTCCGACCGGGAATATGTCAAACAGGCCATGCAGGGCAATGTCTATGTATCGGAGCCGCTGATCAGCAAGATCACAGGGGAACTGACGATCATGGTCGCGGCGCCAATCTATGCGGATGGGATCTATGGTTCGGCCATTACAGGCGTCATCTATTTTGTTCCACACGAAACGTTCTTAAATGATATCGTCTCTTCCATTCAGGTCGGGGAAAACAGCAGGGCTTATATGATCAATAAGTCCGGTGATACGATCGCCGACGTCACGCTTGATACGATCATGGTTCAAAATATCGAAAAGCAGGCACAGAGCGATGTTTCCATGCAGGATCTGGCTGCAGTCCATGCAGCGATGCGCCGCGGGGAGAACGGATTTGGAAGTTACGAGAGCACATCCGGCGCTATGTTTGCGGCATATGCTCCCGTGGAAGATACGGACGGATGGAGCATTGCAGTCACTGCGCCGAAGCTGAACTATCTGAGCACTACATACAATGACATCGTGATCAATGTGATCGTGATCATCATATCCACACTGATCTCCATTGTGGTCGCCATGATCCTGGCAGGCAGTATCAGCAAACCGATGAAAGCCTGCGCAGACCGCATGAAACTCCTCGTGGAAGGGGATCTGGAGACACCCATGCCCAGAACCAGGAGCAAGGATGAGACAGGCATGCTGATGGAGTCCACGAATTCGCTGGTGGAGGGACTGCGCACGATCATCAACGATCTGGGTTATCTGCTGCAGGAGCTGGCGAAGCAGGATCTGGATGTCCAGACCCAGCACAGGGAGGCTTATGTCGGCAGCTTCCAGAACATTCTGCACTCCGTATACCACATGAAAACACAGCTTAACAATGTCATACTCCAGGTCAACCGTTCTGCCGAACAGGTTTCTTCTGCCAGTGTACAGCTCTCAGCAAGCGCACAGGATCTCAGTCAGGCGACGACAGAGCAGGCGAGTTCGATACAGGAGCTGGCATCGCAGATCACTGAGATATCCGATCAGGCAAAGCACACTGCCGAGAGTGCCGTGGAACTCCGCGATCAGACACACCATGCGGGGGAGGAAGTTTCGTTGTGCAATGAGCAGATGCAGACGCTCATGCAGGCGATGAACAAGATCCAGAACAGCTCTGACGAGATTGAGAAAATACTGAAAACGATCGAAGACATCGCGTTCCAGACCAATATACTGGCGCTGAATGCTGCAGTGGAAGCAGCCAGGGCGGGCGCCGCCGGAAAAGGATTTGCGGTGGTGGCGCAGGAGGTGCGCGAGCTTGCAAGCAAATCTGCGCAGGCAGCCCAAAATACATCCACACTCATTGGTCAATCCTCTGAAGCGGTGCATATGGGCTCAGAGATCGCTGCCCACACGGCACAGACTTTATCAGAGGTTGTTGGCAGCATCCAGTCTGTGGTCCATTCCATCGATGTGATCGCCACGATCTCCAATGAGCAGTCGGAGGGCGTGTGGCAGGTTTCGGAGGGGATTAATCAGATGGCGCTCGTCGTCCAGAGCAACAGCTCGACAGCGCAGGAGGGCGCAGCGGCGAGTGAACAGCTCTCCGCCGAGGCGATGGGACTAAAGCAGCTGGTGGATCAGTTCACACTGGCTTCAAAATGACCGTAACACTTCAGCTTTCAGCTTCCTGTTACAGGCATCAAGCCATGCAAAAACCGCTTTGCGGATGTCAAAGCCATGTACCGTGGCTTGATGCATCTAGACCACCATGCTTACTGACGGATTTCGCAGCGCAGTGCGAAGTCCTGGGCTGAACTGTGACAAATGATCGATACAAATTTTGGATATCAAGTTGTCTGTATCAGAAAAAAGGTTTATAATGTCCTATAAGCAGCCATGTGGATGCATGGCGGGGTCGTTCTGACACGACCAGGACAGCATATAAAATAGAAATAATAATGCGCAGGTAATAATGCGAAGAAGGAGGTTCCCATGATAAGAATCGGAATGTTAACAAGCGGCGGCGACTGTCAGGCGCTCAATGCGGCAATGCGCGGCGTGGCAAAGGGGTTGTTCAACGCGGGCAAGGAGGTGGAGCTCTTTGGCTTCCTTGACGGCTACAAGGGACTGATCTATGGCAAGTACAAGATGCTGGCGCCGTCAGATTTCTCAGGAATACTGACAAAGGGCGGTACGATCCTCGGAAGTTCACGTATGCCGTTCAAGAATATGCGCGATCCGGACGAGAACGGACTCGACAAGGTGGAGGCGATGAAGCACAATTATTACAAACTCAGCCTTGACTGTCTGGTGATCCTTGGCGGTAACGGAACACACAAGACCGCAAACCTTCTGCGCGAGGAGGGGCTGAATGTCGTGACACTGCCAAAGACGATCGACAATGATCTGTGGGGAACCGACATGACATTTGGATTCCAGAGCGCCGTCGATATCGCGACACAGTGCATCGACCAGATCCACACGACAGCTGCATCGCACGGGCGTGTATTTATCGTGGAGGTAATGGGACACAAGGTAGGCTATCTCACACTGAACGCTGGTATCGCGGGCGGTGCAGATATTATCCTGATTCCGGAGATCCCTTATGATATCAACAAGATCATCAAAGCGATCCAGAAGCGATCCGAACGGGGGAGCAAGTTTACGATCCTCGCAGTGGCGGAGGGCGCGATCTCAAAAGAGGTAGCTGCTCTTTCCAAGAAAGAATTCAAGAAATACATGGCAGACTACAAATATCCGAGTGTTTCCTATGAGATCGCTGATAAGATAAAGGAAAAGAGCGGCATGGAAGTGCGTGTCACGGTTCCCGGGCACACACAGAGAGGCGGCAGCCCGGATCCGTATGACAGAGTGTTTGCAAGCAGACTTGGTGCGGAGGCGTCCAAGCTGATCCTCAAGGGAGAGTATGGCTACATGGTCGGCTATCAGAACCGGGAGGTTGTGAAGGTGCCCCTTGCGGATGTGGCTGGCAAGCTCAAGATGGTAGATCCGGATTCTACGATCATCAAGGAGGCGAAGATGCTCGGCATCAGCTTTGGTGATTAAAAAAAATAAAATGGAAGAACCCATTGGCTGTCGTCCAGTCAATGGGTTCTTTTATTACAATCCGTTTGCTGTCGTCTTAGTGATCATGGTAGAGGCATCTAGCCTGTAAAATGTTGGGATCGAATTGTCGGTAACATACCATACAACTTCCCCGTTATGAACGATCGGCTGACAGTCGGACAACGCTGCGTCAGCCGTGGCGATCGCGCCGATCGTGCCGCCGTCTGCGTATCTGGTGTAATAGAAAGTACCCACTGCGTCTGTCCACATGAGGTACCCGCCGTCAAGTCCTGTCGGAACCACGATCGGTGTCTGCATCCCGGCAGATTCTGTAATCCTGGTCACTGTGGAGTTCAGACCTGCTTTACTGGTATATCCGATGTAGATCTCGCGCGTACCATGGTTTCCGCCATCGTAGTTAAATGAAGTTATGAAACCGTTTGCAGTCTCGGCAAAGCCGCCGACGGATGCACCTGTGTAGTTGTCGCCTATTGTCCCGGGGAAAGCAACTAATGTACTGTTCTCAACACCTCCGCTGAATTTGTCGCTGCCGCCTTTGGCACCTTTATAGCGCATCAGTACGAGACTGCGCGGATAGGCATCACCGTGGTCGAGGGTGACAATGTTTTTGTTCTGGTCGATGAGGACGAACTGGTTGAAGGAATGGCTGACATAACCGACGCTGCTGTTCATGACAATGTGGTAGGAATCGGTAAGTGCCATGTCACTCTGGCGCACGGCTAGCGTCATATTTGCCTGATGATTCCTTCCGTCGCGTGAAGATGCATACATTTCATGACATGTACGGATATATAGGTAATCACCGTATTCAGCGCACCGCACCGTACCTGCGTCAAACGGTACGGTAGTATTGGCGCCGCGAAGGCTTGTCTGCCCCAGACGCTTCCAGTCCTTGGAATATTTCACTACACGGATGACCTCTTTGCCGTTGTCCTGAGAGGGATTTTCCTGCCCAAAGACCACAAAATTGTATTTGTCCCCGGCATAAAAGCCGCCCCATATAGATAGCTCCATCGGAATCGTGCGGTTTGAGCGCAGGTAGAAATCACTGTCATAGTCTTCCACCACAATCTGACCGTTGATAAACTCTACACGCGTGAGACCGCCGGTTTGGTTTTCGTACAGGTAGGATTTGATCGTATTTGCCCAATTGTAGCTATAGTTCTGCATATCCCTGTTGCGGGAGACTGCAGGTAAAAGATTCGATGGTATTGTAGTGTTGGGAACGTTGTTTGACGTACCCGGATCCGGCAGTATGTTTGCAGGATCAAAGGCAGCTGCATTATAGGGTGCCCTGCCTTCTTGGGCTCCGTATGCGATATAGTGCTGGTAGAGTACTTCCGCAGACACATCTGCCGGAAACACAGCAGCGATATCAGGATTTTGATCCAGATACCATTCTGCATCAAAAATGTTGCCGTCGGCCATGCACTCCGGAGCAGCATATACAGGAAAGCTGCTTCCTAGGAGCATGACAGCCAGCGCTGTGATCAGTAGTTTTTTCTTCATTGTTCCTCCGTTTCTCTGCTTTTAATGTTCTTTATGCCTGCTGGTAAAAAGCAGAAAGTGATTTAGATTGATCTGTTGTCTTAATTATAGCATTCCGTTATGATTTGTCAATGATCGGAACTACCGGGGGCACGGTAAACGCATGCTTTATAAATAATCTATAAACAAATTTTTCTTCTGTTTC
>ERZ779631.21-NODE-21-length-57737-cov-8.796124_pt1 | contig 57737 bp, 46 predicted proteins | sample MGYA00514193_ERZ779631 | MGnify/ENA primary metagenome ERZ779631 (study PRJEB29562, sample SAMEA4376710) | mouse gut metagenome | isolation source: Cecum | study: EMG produced TPA metagenomics assembly of the A DSS colitis mouse model was used to assess the microbial...
CCCATGTCCTTTACTTATCGTCGCTTTCAAATGTAACAATGCTGTCTGCACTACATCCTAACGCATTGCATAATTTCTCGAGAGTATACATTGTTATGTTGTTATTATGCTTCAGCGTATGCACTGTGCTTGCCGGTATGCCGTACTTGTTAATTAAGGCATATGTCGTTATTCCCTTCCTTCGCATTGTCTCCCATAAAGGTTCGTAGCTAATCATGTCATATGGTACCCCTTGTTCTTATATTTTATTATGTGTCATAAAAATAGGGTTGAATATACTAGATATGGCGAGTATACTTGCATTGTCGAGTATATAATTGTAAAATAATTAATAGGTAACTCTTAAATTGAGTACATTATATGAAAAGGCTAAAAAAATATGACTATCTGTGGTAAGATGGTACATATAAAAGGTAAGGAGAATGAATCAATGAGCAGAATATGGATGTGGATAGGGTATGCATGTATTATTATCACCTTGGTAACTATAATTGTCGGCGATTTGCTTATACTCTGGTATTTTATTAAATGCGGAAGAGTCAAAGAGTGCTGTAACAGCCGGTGCAGATATAAGGTGTATTGTCCCAAATATAAGGACAGAATCACGCAAGAGATTAAGGAAAGACTCCAGAGTCTCATAGACCAATTGTAACAGAATGTCGAAGCACAGCTTAATTGATATCCCTGCAATTGACACTCTTGCATATCTAATGATAAAATGATGAACAGTAGCGAGATTTGTGTGAGATTGGAGGGTGTTTATGCCACGCAGAACAGATATTCATAAGGTGTTAATTATTGGTTCGGGACCGATTATTATCGGACAGGCATGCGAGTTTGACTATTCGGGAACGCAGGCTTGTAAAGCGCTTCGCAAGCTGGGATATGAGATCGTGCTCGTCAATTCTAATCCGGCGACAATTATGACCGATCCGGAGACGGCGGATGTTACTTATATTGAGCCGCTGAATGTAGAACGTTTAGAGCAGATTATCGCAAAGGAACGCCCCGACGCGTTACTTCCTAATCTGGGAGGGCAGTCCGGGCTTAATTTGTGTGCAGAGTTGAACAAAGCGGGCATCTTGGATAAATATAATGTAAAGGTCATTGGCGTACAAGTGGATGCCATCGAACGCGGCGAGGACCGTATCGAGTTTAAGAAGACGATGAACAAGCTTGGAATCGAGATGGCACGCAGCGAAGTGGCATATTCTGTGGATGAAGCGCTCTCGATTGCGGAGAAACTGGGATATCCGGTTGTTTTGCGCCCTGCTTACACTATGGGCGGCGCCGGCGGCGGTCTTGTATATAACAAAGATGAACTACGGGTAGTGTGTGCAAGAGGACTACAGGCCAGTCTGGTGGGACAGGTTCTGGTGGAGGAATCGATACTCGGATGGGAAGAATTGGAGCTGGAAGTCGTACGTGATGCGGACAATAACATTATTACAGTCTGTTTTATTGAGAATATAGACCCTCTTGGGGTACACACGGGAGATTCGTTCTGTTCCGCACCAATGCTGACTATCTCGGAGGAATGCCAGAAAAGACTGCAGGAACAGGCATATAAAATCGTGGAGTCCGTGCAGGTGATCGGCGGTACGAATGTGCAGTTCGCCCATGATCCGGTGACGGACCGTATCATAGTGATTGAAATCAACCCCCGTACGTCGCGCTCTTCCGCGCTGGCGTCCAAAGCAACGGGATTTCCGATTGCACTGGTATCTTCCATGCTGGCGGCGGGACTTACTTTAAAAGATATTCCCTGCGGAAAATACGGAACGCTTGACAAATATGTGCCGGACGGCGATTATGTGGTTATCAAATTTGCCCGTTGGGCTTTCGAAAAATTCAAGGGTGTGGAGGACAAGCTCGGAACGCAGATGCGTGCTGTAGGCGAGGTTATGAGCATCGGTAAGACTTACAAGGAAGCGTTCCAGAAGGCAATCCGTTCTCTGGAGACCGGACGTTACGGATTAGGTCATGCGAAGGATTTCGATACGCTGTCCAAAGAAGAACTGTTAAGGCGATTGCTTACGCCTTCCAGCGAGCGACATTTCCTTATGTATGAAGCGCTCAGAAAAGGTGCGACGGTAGACGAAATCTATCAGATTACGAAGGTGAAAGCTTATTTTATCGAGCAGATGAAGGAATTGGTGGAGGAAGAGGAAGAGATTCTGAAGCACAAAGGAAGTATGCTGCCCGATGAGATGTTAGTCACGGCCAAGAAGAATGGCTTTGCAGATAAGTATCTGAGCCAGCTTACGGAGGTGCCGGAGGAAGATATACGCCGCCGCCGCATCGAGCTGGGCGTGGAAGAGGCTTGGGAAGGCGTACATGTCAGCGGAACGCAGGACAGCGCTTATTTCTATTCGACCTACAATGCGCCGGACAAAAACCCGGTGAACGAGGATAAGCAGAAGATTATGATTCTCGGCGGCGGACCGAATCGTATCGGACAGGGAATTGAATTTGATTATTGCTGTGTACATGCGGCAATGGCGCTTAAGAAGCTTGGATTCGAGACGATTATCGTGAACTGTAATCCGGAGACAGTATCTACCGATTACGATACTTCTGACAAATTATATTTTGAGCCGCTTACCTTGGAAGATGTGCTGAGTATCTATAATAAAGAGAAACCGCTTGGCGTCATTGCGCAGTTTGGCGGACAGACGCCGCTGAATCTGGCATCCGAACTGGAAAAGAACGGCGTAAGGATTCTGGGAACTTCACCGTCCGTCATTGATCTGGCAGAGGACAGAGACCAGTTCCGCGCCATGATGGAGAAGCTTGAGATTCCTATGCCTGAGTCCGGTATGGCGACGACGGTGGAGGAGGCGATATCCATTGCGTCTGGTATCGGTTACCCGGTTATGGTGCGTCCCTCCTATGTGCTTGGCGGAAGAGGAATGGAAGTTGTGTACGATGATGCGAGCATGACGGAATATATGAATGCGGCAGTGGGCGTGACGCCGGATCGACCGATTCTGATTGACCGTTTCTTAAATCATGCACTTGAATGCGAGGCGGACGCTATCAGCGATGGTTCCCGCGCATTCGTGCCTGCTGTGATGGAACATATCGAACTTGCCGGTATCCATTCGGGAGACTCGGCATGCATCATTCCGTCGGTGCATATTCCGGCGGAAAGTGTGGAAACCATCAAAGAATATACAAGGAAAATCGCAGAAGAGATGCATGTCAAAGGACTGATGAACATGCAGTATGCGATTGAGAACGGAAAAGTGTTCGTGTTGGAGGCAAACCCAAGAGCGTCGCGTACCGTACCGCTTGTTTCTAAGGTATGCAATATTCGTATGGTGCCGATTGCGACTGATATTATCACTTCGGAACTGACAGGACGTCCCTCACCGATCATGGAACTGAAAGAACAGGTCATTCCGAATTACGGCGTGAAAGAGGCGGTGTTCCCCTTCAACATGTTCCCGGAAGTAGACCCGATTCTCGGGCCGGAAATGCGTTCGACAGGAGAAGTGCTCGGTTTGTCGCGTTCTTACGGCGAAGCGTTTTTCAAGGCGCAGGAAGCGGTGCAGTCGAAACTGCCGCTTGAGGGAACGGTGTTGATTTCCGTAAATAAAAAAGATAAGGACGAAGTAGTTGAAGTGGCAAGGAGCCTTGCCGGAGACGGATTTAAGGTGGTGGCTACGGAAGGCACTTACAACCTCATTACGGCGGCGGGCGTCCCGGCAATGAAGGCTAAGAAGCTTTATGAAGGACGTCCCAATGTGGGCGATATGATTACGAACGGAGATTTTGATCTGATCATTAATTCTCCCGTCGGCAAAGACAGCGTGCATGATGACAGTTATCTGCGCAAGGCGGCGATCAAGGCGAAAGCACCGTATATTACGACGGTCGCTGCCGCAAAAGTGACCGCGGAGGGAATCCATTATCTCAAGACCCATGCGGGCAGTGAAGTCAAATCTTTGCAGGAACTGCACGGGGAGATACATGACAAAGAGTAAAGTATCATTTATGTGAATGATTTAACGGAAAAACAAAGCCTTTCTTCATAGGGATGGAGAAGGCTTTGTTTTTTGTGATAGGAAACTACACAGTTTTTTGAGGTTTACATCGTGATATTCACGGGCCGTCGCAACCACAATATTTCTGTTTGACAGATTGCAAAGACTGTGATATTCTATCAGAAAATTTGAATCTGAAATACAAGTTAAAAGAACAATATCGAGGATAACTATGAACACGATAAACAGCCTATCATTTATTATGATTATTCAGGTGCATCAGATTTTTCACAATACGGTCACAGCCTGAGCCGGTACAAACCGACAAAGCGCATGGCCGTAGGACGAAAGGTCTTATTTGGCTATGCGGTAATCAGGGTAGAAGATAGGAGAACCGCATGGGACATACACGTAAGTGTATGGAACAGGCGGTTTTTTCGTGAATGAGGGAGGAGAAGCAATGTATGCAATCAAGGCAGAGGGATTATCGAAGACATTCCGGGTGAAGGTTAAGGAAAAGGGGATGCGCGGGAGCATCCGGGCAATCCTGCACCCTCAGATGAGAGATGTGAGGGCGGTGGATAACGTCTCGTTCGCGGTGGAAGAGGGTGAGATGCTGGCGTTTATCGGTCCGAACGGAGCGGGAAAGAGCACGACGATCAAGATGCTGACGGGTATTCTCTATCCGGATGACGGTAAAGTGAATGTGCTGGGGCTTGATCCGACCAAGAGCCGAAAGCAGCTTGCGTATCGTATAGGGACCGTATTTGGGCAGAAGGAACAGCTTTGGACGCATTTGACGCCTTACGATAATTTCCGGTTTTTCGGGGCAATCTATGACCTTTCCGATCGGGAGACGGAGACGCGGATTGCGGAACTTGCGGATCGTTTTGGACTGGATGCATTTATTAATACGCCTGTACGGAATCTTTCACTGGGACAACGCATCCGCTGTGAGATTGTGGCGTCGCTTATTCATAAGCCGAGTGTACTCTTTCTGGATGAGCCGACAATTGGTTTGGATCCGGTGGTGAAGGAGAATATCCGCGAACTGATCAAGCAGATGAATCGTGAATATCACACCACGATTTTTCTGACGAGCCATGATGTGGGGGATATTGAGAAACTCTGTAAGCGCATTATCATTGTGAATATGGGGAAGATTGTGCTGGATGATTCCATGGAGCATTTGAAGCGATGCTATTTGGAAAGGGAGAATCAGGTACATGGTGCGGCGCTCGGAGATGCTGACTCTTCTTCCGTATCGCTGGAAGATATTATCATGAAAATTTATCAGGAGGGAGGACATGCAGAATGCCTACGCGTAAATATGCAGTGATCTACCGGGCGGTTTTGATGGAAAATCTACAGTACATAGCAAATATAGCAATGGGATTTTTTGGATATTTTGTTTTCATATTTATATTTATCAAGCTCTGGGACTATATTTACCGGATGCCCGGAGAATTGATTGCGGGTTATACGAAGGAGCAGATGATCTGGTACGTTATGATGACGGAGATGATCTGGTTTGGTTCCAATACGGGAGCGGTGGCAAGGCAGGTGTCGACTGATATCCGGGGCGGCAATATTGCATACTTGATGAATAAACCGTACCACTACGCGTTGTATATTCTGGCGAAGTATACAGGAGAATGGAGCATCAGGCTGCCGATGTACGTGCTTCTTGCGGTGGTAATCGGTGGGAGTATGGTAGGAGCGGTTCCGGGTTTTCGGATGATAACGGTTCTGCCGATGATACTCTGTATCGTTCTCGGTATCACCATCAATGCGGTCTTCAAGATATGTATCGGACTGATTTCCTTCTGGATCGAGGATGCCACCCCTTTCCAGTGGCTGTATGACAAACTGCTTCTGGTGGTGGGGACTGTTTTCCCGATTGAGATTTTCCCACAATCATTACAATTCTTATTTAAATTTACACCAATTTATCCGGTGTGCTACGGTCCGGCGAAGCTGGTCGTAGACTTTCAGGAGGAGAAATGTGTTGAGATTCTGTCGATGCAGGCTCTGTATCTGGCTGTGGGATGCGCATTGATGTTTTTGATCTATCGAAAGGGGGTTAAGAAGCTGTATGTTAACGGCGGTTAGAATGCAGCTGCGGGTCTGCCTGCTGTCTGTCAAATATAATATTATGCGGGAGATGGCAAATCCTGTTACGTTTGTGACGAATGTTGTCTTTATGATATTAAACGATGCGGCAATACTTGTGCAGTGGTTTATCCTGTTCCGGCTGCGGGATGATATCGGGGGATATACGATACGGGAAGTGCTGCTGTTGTGGGGGCTGACTGCGGCTTCTTTTGGTCTGTCACGCGTTTTGTTTACGAGGGCATTCTCATTGTCGGAACTGATTATCAGCGGTAAGCTGGATTCTTATCTGGTGCAGCCGAAGAATGTACTGCTTAGCGTGGTGACTTCCGCTACGAATATCTCGGCAATCGGAGATTTGCTGTATGGTCTGATTCTTTTAGGATTTTGCGGTTTCAGCATGCGGCTGTTATTTCTGTTTCTTCTGTTTACGGTGACCGGCACAGTGATTCTCACTGCATTTGCCGTTATCTTGGGGAGTCTGTCTTTCTGGTTTGTGAGGACCGAGATGGTGGGAAATCAGATGGTGTCGGGGATGATTAGTTTCATGACTTATCCGGACGGAATTTTCCAAGGAATATCCAGATTTCTGCTGTATTTTATCATTCCGGTGGGGATGGCGGTCTATCATCCGGTGCATCTCATGACGGAATTTGACGCGGGGATGTTTTTGGAAGTAATCGCGTATGCGGTTTTGCTTATGGCAGCGGCTGTCATTGTATTCTACAGAGGGCTGAGACGATATTCCTCCAGTAGTCTGATGGAGGCGAGAATGTAGCGGGAGAATAAAAAGTCGTTTGCGGTACGGATAAGCGGAGTGCTTACCGGCGCCGCAGACGATTTTTTTGTGCAGAATCCACTCTTAAGACAATTTTAATAGTATCTTAAATAAATTAGTACTTGACATTACATAGTAGTAGGTTTAATCTGATACTAGTACGAGAAGTACATATCAAGCCTGTGCAAGAGGAAACTTCGCTAAGAAGTACTATATCTCGTACCGGAGAATGCCTAAAGACAAGGCATTCTTCGTACAGATTGGAGTGTCTGTGAGCAGCCGCATACAGATTAACAGGGCGCGTCGCCTGAGTGCATAAACGCCCGGGAATGGAGTATTATGAATCCGCAATTTAAAAAAGGAGTGTTGGAGCTTATCGTTTTAGAGTCCGTGCACCAGAAGGATATGTACGGATACGAACTGGTAGAGGAAGTCTCGCAGGTAATCGATGTGAATGAAGGGACGATATATCCATTGTTAAAAAGGCTTACAAACGAGCGCTATTTCGAGACTTATCTGCGGGAATCGTCCGAGGGACCACCGCGGAAATACTATCATCTGACGGCTGCCGGGGTATTGTATCTCGATAGTCTGGCGGCGGAGTGGAAAGAATTTCAGGCAAGAGTCAATAAGTTTCTGGAGGGGAGGGGCGGACATGAATAAAGATAAATTTCTGACAGAGTTAAGAGCCTATCTGAATATTTTGGAGAAGCAGGAGCAGGAAGACATTCTGGAAGAGTACGCGCAGCATATTGATATGAAAATACAGAAGGGACTAAGCGAGGAGGAGGCGATCAACGATTTTGGTCCGGTAGAGGAGTTGGCGGCAGAGATTCTGGAGGCTTATCATGTAAATCCCGAATTTCGCAGACAAGGTTTTTCTTTTAAATTGCCAAGGCTTAAGACGGGCGTCTTGCGCAATCCGACACTGTCAAGGGCAAATCAGGGATTCGCATTTTCCCAGAATAGAGACGACAATATGCAGGAAGAGGAGAACAGTATCAAGCAGGCGGGCAGTCGGTTTAAGGAGATTGTGACGAGAGCAATGCGCTGCGTCGGCAAAGTTTTCCGTTTGGTATGCACGAAATGCCGTGTATTCGGAGGATGGCTCACGAAGCCATTTAAGGGCAGAAGGAGGAAGCCTGATGAAGGGATAGAAGAGAACGTGGCGCAGGCGGAAAGGACAAAAGAGATGGGTGGATATGCAGGAAGGTTTTTCAGAGCAATCGGAAAAGGAATCGTGATATTGTGGAGATGGTTTATCACATTTTGCATCTTTTGGCTGAAGTTTATGTGGAATGCGGCGTGGTTGATGTTTGCTGTAATCTGTGCCGGCATGGCAATGATCACTTTGCTGGGTGTTGGAGTAATACCGGTTTTCTTAGTGCAGAGATATCCGTTTATCGGACTTTTCCTGATGAGTCTGGGAGGACTGCTTTGTTTTGGTGCATTGGCCTACGGAGCATTCAATATGATGATCAGGGGAAAAAAGGACGGCGGAGACGAAAGCAGCGTTCAAGATTTGAAAGAAGAGGTGGCTGAGGAGGTGTCATATGAGCAGACAGTGTAAAATATCGATTGTTATGTTTTGCGTAGGCGTACTGCTTTGTGGAATCGGTATGGGAATAGCTTTTACGGAATTTAGCGGACTTGCTTATGGCGGTACACAGATTCTGGGTGGGACGGATATGAAGACGGCGAATCTGGATGTAGAATTTGAACCGGAAGAAGAGGTCTGGAATATTGTGGGGACCAAATTGTGGCATCAACGTTATTATGGTTATTATGGCGGAGTGAGTGATACAGATGTCCGGACAGACAACAGTGTTCCGTTAAATACCGTGCGATTCAGCGTGACATATAACGCAAAGCGTGTGGAACCTTTTACTTCTCTGGATCTTGACAGTGCAACTATCGGTTTCGGCTGGTACTGGAATGAAGACGATGAACTGGCGCTTATGATGGAGGCGAAGGATCAGGTTCTGCAGAACTTGAAAGAAGGAAGACTAGTCTCTTTCGATGTTGTGGAGATAGAGCAGGTGGAAGTTTTTGTGAATCCGCAAAATGCCGAGGATGTGAAGATTCTGTACTGATTATAAATGTGAGATGCCCTGCTGCATAGCAGGGTATTTCTATGCACGGACCGTAATATTTCAGACTTAATGCCGGCGCAAGTAGTTTCATTGTTTCAACCGCCTTTTGTTTCTATGGAAAATATGCTATTATAACATCAAATCAAAAAAAGGGGAATACATGATGAAAAAAAGAGGAATTGTGTTGCTTCTGGCGATTACCGTGACGGCTGGTGCGATTGGCGGGTGCGGTAAAACAGGACAAGAGAACCAATCGACAGGTTTGCAGATGGAAAATGAAGAGGAAGTTTCCGGTGATACTGATGCTGCGGGTATGCAGAATCAGACGGCGGAGCAGGCTGACGGCTCCGCGCCGGATGAGCAGATTTCTCAAGGAGCGGAGAAAGAGAGCGGGGACGACGAAATTTTCTTTCCGACTTATACGGGACCGTTTTCGGCGAAGGAAGCGGCGGTGAATGAGGATATCGGGGTGACGCCGTGTGTGGCGCCGTACACGATAGAAGCGGATTTGAGCAATGTCGATAATCTGTGGCAGTTTTATCTGGGAGATGAGCAGAAGGAGATGATTGCACAGAATGGATTCGTCGTATGCGGAGACGCTGGAAGGGAATTTTTTGAAATCTATGAGATAAACAGATATGTCCCGGTTGCAAGTTTTGTGACAGTGGACTCGCTGATGCATACGTATCATCTGTACTTTGCGCATCTTTTGAAGAAAGTGGAGAAGCAGTATTTGCGGGAAGCGCTCGTGCAGTTGAGTGACAGAATGCTCGCCGACAGTCTGACGCAGTATGAGGCTTTGAAAGGCAGCGAGTGGGAGGAAGCCGCAAAACTTAATGTTGCGTTCTTTACGGTGGGAATGAAGCTGTTAGACGATAAGACACAGATCAATGCCGATGTGAAAGAGGTTGTAGAGTATGAACTGGAGCATATATATGCCTCCGAAGGGATTGATGGATCGAGAATGTATGACAGTCTGACCGGTGCTTTTGAGGATTACACGCAATATATCCCCCGTGGTTATTATGAAGGCGATGAGGAACTGGAAAGCTATTTCCGTGCGATGATGTGGTATGGAAGGATTCATTTCAGACAGGAAAGTGAGGAGATGGATAGGAGTGCGCTTCTGATAGCGCAGGTGGCTGCGGAGGATGAAGAAGCTTATCAGTTATGGGGTTCTGTTTATGAGGTCACTTCCTTCTTCTCGGGAGCCAGTGACGATGCAGGCATATATGAGTACATCCCGTTACTTCAGGAGATTTACGGGGAAAATGTCAAGACGGCGGATTTAAAGGACGACAGTGAAGCTTTTAGCCGGTTTCATGCCGCTACAGCAGATTTGCGGGCGCCTATGGTCAATTCGCTGGTGATTGAAGATGGTGAAAATAATGTGATACCGGGGTTCCGGTTTATGGGGCAGAGATTTACGATTGACGCAGCGGTTATGCAGAAGCTCGTTTACAGCAGTGTCAGTGAGACGGCGGATGGAGAGAAACGCATGCTTCCCGATGTGCTGGATGTGCCGGCGGCGCTTGGCAGCGATACCGCACTTGGCATTCTGGAGCAGGGCGGGGAGGCAAAATATCCGCAGTACACGGAGAATATGAATCTGCTTCGGAATGCTCTTGCAGCGGAAAATAAGGAAATGTGGTCGGGAAGTTTGTATTCTAACTGGTTAAATACGCTCCGCCCGCTCTTGGAAGTGAAGGGTGAAGGATATCCCGTGTTTATGCAAAGCGAGGAATGGCGGAAGAAAAATTTAGAGTGTTTCGCGGGAAGCTTTACAGAATTAAAGCATGATACAATTCTATATACCAAACAGGTGCTCGCCGAGATGGGCGACGCATATGACGACAGCGCCGACGACAGGGGATATGTAGAACCCGAGCCGCTTGTCTATCTGCGGTTTAAGAATCTGTCCGACTTGACGGCGCAGGGATTGAAGAATTACGGAATGCTCAGTAAAGAGGAAGAGGAGAACTTATTGCTCCTTTCTGAGATGGCGGATACCTTGCTTGAGATTTCTAAGAAGGAATTGCAGGACGAAGTTCTGACGGATGAGGAATACGAGTTTATCAGGGGCTATGGCGGAAGTATCGAACATTTCTGGATGGAGACGGTCAAGGATTTAAATGACGGGAGCGGTGTGGCTACGCAGGAAGCTCCGGCGGCGCTCGTGGTGGATATAGCGACGAACCCGAATGGCGAAGTGCTGGAAGCCGGAACAGGTGATCCGTCTATTATCTATGTAGTAGTGAAGGTGGATGGGAAGATTAAGATTGCCAGCGGCAGTGTATTTACATTCTATCAGTTCAAATGGCCGTTGGAAGATCGTCTGACAGACAGTAAGTGGCATCAGATGCTTGGCATCCAACAGAGTGAAGAGGGTGAGTGGGTGTATGAAAAGGATTCCACCATCAGACAGCCCGAATGGACGGAAAGTTATCGATATATTTATGAGCGGGAATAGCATGGCGTTATTTATTGGAAACAGATAAAATATGAGGAAGATAAAACGGAAACATAAGATAGCAATATACGGTATCGTGGCGTCGGTGTGCATCGGCGCCATTGTGTATCTGTTGTGGCGGAGCGGGGGCTTCCTGCCGCGATGGATCACATGGGAAAATGGCAGTTTTTGGGATGGGTCTCGACAGTACGAGGTGATATTGGCACACAAAGAGGTGGGAGTGCGGCTAAGCGGAGACGTGGTATGGACTTCCCCCAAAGATCTGCGGGTCCAGCAGGCATTGTCCTGCGATATCGATCATGACGGACAGGACGAATTGGTACTGCTTTGCTGGAGAATAGGGCGTTACGGTAAGAGTAAGCCCTTCTGGGTGGAAGAGAATGAGCGGAAATGGTCGCAGCATATTGCGGTATATGAGTACAACGAAGGCAATGTCAGACCGAAATGGATGTCTTCCTATATCGGATTTGATGTGGAGAAGGTTGCGGGCAGTAATGGAACAGCAGGGCAATGGCCACAAAATAGGCTGCTCCTGACGGATACGGATGGAAAGTTGACAAGCTGGTTCTGGGATTCGTGGGGATTTACCAAGGAAATGACAGATGTGTCGTTTGCTGTATTTGGAGATAATCTGATTCATGAGCCGATTTATCAATATGGATTACGGAACGATGATTTTTCTTTCCTCTATGAAAACATAACGGACGTGATAAAAGAGAGTGATATCGCAGTATTGAATCAGGAGACGCCTTTCACCGACAATCCGTCTGTGTATAGTGATTATCCGCGGTTCGCAACGCCGGTTCAGGTGGGAACGGCAGTCTCGGACGCTGGGTTTGATGTGGTCACTTGTGCGACAAATCATGCGTTTGATCAGGGAATGAAAGGAATTGATTTCACGAAAAAATTCTTTGAAGAAGAGGATATCGTCTGTCTGGGCATACAGAGCACGCACGAGAAAGAATACCACCCATATGACATTATCGTCAGAAATGGACTCCGGCTTGCAATGTTAAATTATACATATGGGATAAACGGAAACAGGATCTCAAAAGAGAATCCTTATGCGGTGCATCTGCTGGAGGATGAGAAGCAGGTACGGACGGATATTGAGACGGCGAAGGCGGATAGTGATTTTGTGATTGTTTTTGCGCATTGGGGAACAGAGTATGCGGAGGAGCCGGACAAATTTCAGAAGAAATGGACGCAGCTTTTTTTGGACAGTGGGGTAGATGTAACGGTCGGCACACATCCTCATGCGCTTCAGCCGTATGAAATGCTCGAGGGGAGTGACGGACATAGGATGTTAGTCTATTACTCTATCGGGAACTATATCAGTGCGCAGTCTGAGAAATCATGCGTGAAAGGCGGAATGGCGGATTTCACTGTGTCGCTTACGACCGACGGATACCGGATTACGGAATATGGTTTGCGGCCGCTTGTGATAACATGGGAAGAGGGCAGAAAATGTGTGGTAGATTTTGAGATTTCCGCAGAGTAGTATGAGAAGTACTTCTAAGACTCATGCCAGCGGGCATTTCGTTAAGAAGTACTGCGATTTGCTTAGCAAATCGCTCTCACACTGGAGAATGCCAAAAATGCGGCATTCTCCGAACGGATTTCAAAATAACAGATTGCAAAAATTGTAAAAATGTAGTATATATAAGTAGACCGTAGTGCAACAGAATAACAGGGGCGCTGGACACAAGTCCGGCTGAGATGCAGAGGCGTAATGTCGCTTCCGGTCCCTTGAACCTGATCCGGGTAATGCCGGCGTAGGAAGAATATTCGACGTGACAGTCCGTCCGTATGGAGGACTGCAGCTGTTTGAGCAACAGAATAGATGTCGTTTTTTTCGTACCGCGTTATGCCTGAATGCACGCGGTACTTTTTTAATATGGAGGAAACGACTATGACACAAAAAAACAAAATCCGTGCCCTGACAGAGGGCGCAATCATGATTGCCGCGGCAACGGTATTGGGATATTTACGGATATTCCGTTTTCCGTTCGGAGGTTCCATTGACTTGGCGCTGGTGCCGATTCTGGTTTACTGCCTGCGCTGGGGACCTAAATATTCGCTGATGTGCTGTTTTGTCAACGGTGTATTGCAGTATTTTCTGGGCGGCGGCATTGCGATTTCATGGCAGTCCATGCTGCTTGACTATGTGGTGGCGTACACGCTCGTATTCCTGTGCGGTTTCGGGGCGGGTAAGAAGTTCGGCTGGCTGTGGGGCACCGTGCTGGGTTCTTTCGGCCGCTGGGTATCGTTGACGCTGTCCGGCGGGCTGCTGTGGTACATGTATATGCCAGAGGTATTCTTAGGAATGCCGATGAACAATCCTTGGGTTTATTCGATGCTTTTAAACGGTGTGCTTGTATTGGCGGTTATGGCAGTGGATTTGGCGGTGCTGGGAATCATGCAGAGTGTTCCGGTATTGAGAAAGATTGTTATGGCTAAGCAGATGATGGACGGAGAGTGAATTTCAAAAAATTTTACTAGGAACAATTCCATTTCTTATGATATACTTAGAATGTTTATGATTTGTATTTTAACGGACGGAGGAATGGAAAGTGGAAAGAGAAAAGTTAGGCTCGCGGATGGGATTTATCTTACTGTCTGCGGGATGTGCAATCGGAATCGGGAACGTGTGGAGATTTCCCTATATTACGGGACTGTATGGTGGAGGCGTATTCGTGCTCTTCTATCTGTTCTTTCTGATTACAATGGGTATTCCGGTCATGACTATGGAATTTGCCGTGGGACGCGCTAGTCGTAAGAGTATCATCAAGAGTTATACGGCACTGGAGAAACCGGGACAGAAGTGGCATTTACACGGTTATCTGGGCATGGCAGGCAATTATCTGCTGATGATGTTCTATACTACCGTGGCAGGCTGGATGCTGTATTATTTCTATCAGATGCTTACAGGTAAATTTACGGGCAAAGACGCAGCGCAGGTGGGCGGTATGTTTCAGGAGATGCTAGACAGCCCCGGTGTGCTTACTACGGTGATGGCCATTATTGTTGTGGCGGGAATTTTGATCTGTTCTATGGGGCTTCAGAAAGGCGTGGAGCGGATTACGAAGATTATGATGAGCCTGCTGCTTGTGATTATTATTATTCTTGCGGTACACAGTCTGACGCTGGAGGGCGGCATGGAAGGACTGAAGTTCTATCTGCTTCCGGATTTCGCGAGGATGGCGGAAGTAGGAATATGGGAAACGATAACGGCCGCTATGAATCAGGCATTTTTTACTTTGAGCCTTGGAATCGGTGCGATGGCAATTTTCGGCAGTTATATTGACAAGAAGCATACATTGCTCGGAGAGTCCGTAAACATTGCGATTCTTGATACATTTGTGGCAATTGTATCAGGTCTGATTATTTTCCCGAGCTGCTTTGCGTTCGGAATCGATCCGGATATGGGACCGAGCTTGATTTTTATTACGCTTCCAAACGTGTTCAACGGTATGGCAGGCGGAAGAATATGGGGAACGCTGTTTTTCGTGTTTATGTCTTTTGCAGCATTTTCTACGATCCTTGCAGTGTTTGAGAATATCATTTCATGCTGTATGGATCTGTTTCACTGGAGCAGGAAGAAGTCCTGTCTGGTGAATCTGGTTGCACTGCTTGTATTATCCATGCCATGTGTGCTCGGCTATAATTTGTGGTCAGCGGTTCAGCCGCTGGGCGAGGGCAGTACCATCCTTGATTTGGAAGATTTTGCGGTCAGCAACGTGATTCTGCCGATTGGCTCATTGTGTTATCTGTTGTTCTGCGTGACGCGGTTTGGCTGGGGATTTGACAAATACAGAGAAGAAGCCAATATCGGAGAAGGTTTGAAGATACCGAAAGGGCTGCGGTTCTATATGACGTATATTCTTCCTGTACTGCTGCTGTTCTTAATCGTGCTGGGTTGGATTGGATGAGTAATTTAATTTGGCAAGAGAGCGGAAAAGTCTCTGATTTTGCTACAAGGAATGTCTGTTATGTGGTAGAATAGGAATATATGGAGCAGGCAAGGAGGTATATATATGGGAAACTATGTGATTGCAATTGCACGAGGATTCGGCAGCGGCGGCAAAGCGATAGGTGTCCGGCTTGCGGAGGAGTTAGGGATTCCGTGTTATGAACGCCAATTGATTGATATGGCATCGGAGTACAGCGGTATCAACAAGCAGTTGTTTGCAGAGGTGGATGAGAAATTGCGCGGCAGTTATGCCATGAAGCGCCTGATGAAGATACCGTATACTTATGTGGTGGAACCGAGCGATAAGGAGTTCACGTCAGATATTAACCTATTTAATATTCAGTCTGAGATTATCAGAGAACTTGCGAAGACGGAGTCGTTTGTAGTGATAGGCAAGTGCGCGGACTATATTTTAAGAGATGAGTCCAATGTAATCAGTGTCTTTGTGGAAGCGCCGGAGAAAGATTGCATAGCAACTGTTATGGATAGAATGCAGGTTTCGGAGAGCAAGGCAAAAGAACTGATACACAAGACGGACAAATACCGGGCGGATTATTACAAATATTATACGCGGGGGAAGAACTGGAAGGACCCAGTAAATTACGATTTAACCTTAAACAGTTCCAAAGTGGGATGGGACAATTGCGTAAAGCTGATTAAAGATTATTTGAATATGAAAACAGGCATGTAGGATAAATGCGTTGCTAAGGGAAAGATGCTGCCGATACATGCCGGGGGTAAATCCCTTGGAATATTTCATTCCAAGGGATTTTCATTAGACAGGATAGAAATTATGAATATGAGAATCCTTATAAATACTGAAGAAACAGAAATATAACAAATGATATTAGCTTGTTAGAATAAAATAAACATATTGATTGATTGCGGATGTTATTGGTTTTGTAACGAATGTAATTTAAATTATGATTATACTGGTTCCGTATTGCCCAAGGCAGAATGGAAAGTTGTTGCGGCCAAAATTGCACGACAGGTTTGAAAGACAGATTCCGTAATTTATTACCGAAGATACCTACATTAAATCATGATTTAACTGATAGGAAACAAACGTATCGCGTGTAATTATATATAGAACGATAGTAGGATTGATAAGATAACACGAGTGATATTTATGCAATTATCTATGAAATAGATAAATTCGCCATATATGAAGAGATAGATATATTTATAAAAGAAGGGAGACTGAATATGGAGGATAAGAGATTTGCAATACTGATTGATACGGACAATATATCATCCAAATATATTGCTGCAATCATGGACGAGATGACAAAGCATGGTATTGTCACATACAGAAGAGCGTACGGAGACTGGACGAGCACACAAGCAAAGGGGTGGAAGACAAAACTGATGGAAAATTCCATTACGCCGATGCAGCAGTTTTCTAATACGGTAGGAAAGAATGCGACAGATTCTACGCTGATTATTGATGCGATGGATATTCTGTACACCGGAAACGTGGACGGATTCTGCATTGTATCCAGCGACGGTGATTTCACGCGGCTGGCAATCAGACTACGAGAGTCGGGAATGCTGGTGGTCGGCATGGGGGAGGATAAGACGCCACGTTCGTTCAGGACAGCCTGTTCGCAGTTTACGGTCTTGGAAAATCTGATCGATGAAGACGACGAGGCCATGCAGGAAGAAGAGGTGCGTGAGACGGTGAAAAGCGCAGCTCGCGGAACGGGTAAAGATGCGGCGGGAAAGAGTAGTAAGAGCAAAAATACAGCAGCGAAAGATACAGAGGCAGATAAAGAATCGACATCTATCAGTAAGGAAGTGATCGAAAGCGCGATTATCAATATTATTACGGAGAATGAGAACAAAGATAAGGAGACGGGACTTGGCGAAATCGGCAGCAGACTCCTGAACAAATATCCTGATTTCGACGTGCGAAATTATGGGTACAGCCTGCTTTCACGGTTTTTGGAGGAGATTCCGAGCTTGAAGCTTGTAAAAAATAACACCTGTATTAATGTGGAACTGAGGGCAAACAGTGAACCGGAAGAAGAGATTACGGAATATATCAAGTCGGTTGTAAAAGAAAAGGACAAGAAAGGGATGCGCGTGAACGAACTAAGTAATGTTGTGCACCGCAAATATGTGCGGTTTAAACCGAAGAATTACGGCTATTCACAGTTTACGAAGTTCTTGCAGGCAATTCCTGAATTGGAAATCTATGGCGATATCAATGCGCGCAAAGTTCGGTATGCGGATGAAAAGTAACAGATGAGAGGAAGAGAGAACTTGAGTATGCAACGACACACGAAAAGCATGATTCTGGTGATAGACGATGATGTTCCAATCGGCAATATGGTGGAAGAAATACTGAAGCGAGAGGGGTACGGAGTGATGCGCGCCTACTCAGGGACGGAGGCGCTTCTTTTCATGGAGAGTGCGAAGCTGTCTGGACGGATGCCGGATTTGGTTTTGCTTGACTTGATGCTGCCGGGGATATCCGGAGAAAAGTTATTGTCAAACTTTCAGGGAATACCGGTCATCGTGCTCAGTGCAAAATGCGGCCTTGACGAGAAAGTAGAACTATTGCTCGGCGGTGCGGCGGACTATATCACGAAACCTTTTGCAGGCAGGGAACTTCTGGCGCGGGTAGCGGTACAGTTTCGGAAGCAAAAGCAGGAAGCCGGGGATGCACCGCGGCAGGAGGGCGCTGACGGAGAAGAGGCGCTGCAGTTTGAAGAAATCAGGCTGTCATTGGCAACGCGTATGGTTACGGTCGGTGAACGGCCTGTCAGATTGACCAAGACAGAGTTTGCCATTCTGAAAATATTGATGAGCAATCCGTCGCAGGTTGTTACGAAATCGCATCTTTTGGACCGCATCAGCGAGGAGACGCCAGACTGCGTGGAGAGTTCGTTGAAGGTGCATGTCAGCAATTTGAGAAAAAAGCTGCGGGAAGCCAGTGGAAGCGACGGAGAATATATTGAGGCGGTCTGGGGTATCGGTTTTAAGATGAAGATAGGCGAAAGCGAAGACGGCTGAAAACGTAGACGGACCTCAAACGGAGAAGAAATTTACGGTTCTGAACCAAATCTTAACTCTTTTCTTAACCGCTTTCTTAACATATATGGGTTAGAATGAGGGCATGATCAGAAAAGAGGAGGAATGGTTATGGAATATTGTCTGACGACAAATAATTTGTGCAAACAGTATAAACACGACAAAGCGCTTCATAATCTGTCCATGCATGTGCCCAAAGGCTCGATATACGGCTTTGTGGGCAAAAACGGTGCAGGAAAGACGACTTTGATCCGGTTGATCTGCGGCCTGCAGAGGCAGACTTCGGGAGGGTATACGCTATACGGAGTAAAGGACACGGATAAAGCGATTGAGAAGGTCCGGGGGAGAATGGGAGCAATCGTGGAGACGCCATCCATCTATCCGGATATGACGGCGGAAGAGAATCTGAAAATACAGTACCGGATACTAGGGATGCCGTCCTATGAAGGCATCAGAGAGCTGTTGCAGCTTGTCGGACTTGCAGATGCAGGACAAAAGAAAGCAAAAGACTTTTCGCTGGGGATGCGCCAGAGGCTTGGAATCGCCGTTGCACTGGCAGGCAGTCCGGATTTTCTCATACTGGATGAACCAATTAACGGGCTGGACCCGCAAGGAATCATAGAAATCAGAGAACTGATTTTGAAGCTGAACAGAGAGCGGCAGATTACGATACTGATTTCCAGTCATATTTTAGATGAACTATCAAGGCTGGCAACACACTACGGTTTTATTGATAAAGGACGTATCGTTCGGGAAATCAGTGCACAGGAGCTGGAAGAGGCGTGCAGGAAATGTGTCCGCATTGAGGTAAATCATGCGGGTAAACTTGCCCGCGTGTTTCACGAGAGACAAATTGAATACCAGATGCTTTCAGAGACGGAAGCGGAAATCTACGCAGACATGAGCGTGACCAAACTGGTGCTGATGCTTGCTGAGGAAGACTGCGAAGTACTCTCCTGTAAAGAGCAGAACGAGAGTCTGGAGAGTTATTATATGAAACTGGTGGGAGGTGATGTGTATGAATAGGTTACTTTCCGCCAATTTTGCGAGACTGTGGAGAAGCAAAATTTTCTATGGGCTGGGACTTTTTATGATCGGCTACAGCGTTATGTTTTATAGAGATGTGTACATGACGCTTCATGTGAAGCATAAAGAGTATACAAACTGGAACTTTGCTTTTTTCGGCGGTCTTTTGCCTATCGGTATCGCTTTGGCGGTTTTTGTTTCCTTTTATATCGGAACAGAGTACAGCAGCGGTACGATTAGAAATAAGATAGCCACAGGTCATTCGCGCTTTCATATTTATATGGCGAATCTGCTTGTCTGCTATGCGGCGGCGGTTATCACGATGACGGTTTACTGCTTAATATCTCTGATGATGGGGGTTATTCTCGTGGGTAAAGTAGCAATCAGCGGTATCAGGCAGCCCGGATGGGGAGTTTTGATAACGCTTGCTATTATAATGGCATACACGGCAGCTCTGGTGTTTATCGCCATGATTGATATGAACATAGCCCGGACGGGAATTGTCAGCCTGCTGTCGGCCATGCTGATTCTGGGAGCGGGTATGCTTGTCATCCAGCGTCTTGAAATGCCGGAGTATACGACGCGAATGGAAGAGGTGCAGGATGAATACGGGAAAGTAAAGATGGTGGAAAAGACGGTGCTCAATTCCAATTATCTGTCCGGCGAAAGGCGAAGAGTATATGAATGTGCAAGGCTGCTTCTGCCTTCATCGCAGGTCGTGGAGGTAAATAATAACAATGCGGAGTACTCCGTGAAAATGCCATTATGTATGCTGGGCGAAGCGTTTCTGTTTACTGTTGCGGGAATCTGGATCTTCTGCAGAAGAGATGTCAGGTAGCGTTTCATGCAAAGAGGGATATCAGGCAGCGTTCCTTAAAAGAACGCGTATGGATGAAGAAGAGGGAAAGGAGGAGACATAGAAGTGCGGTTTGAGATTATTTGCGGTGTACTGATTGTAATCCTCCTTATTCTGATATGGAAAATTGTGGTGATGCGCAGGGCAGTGAAGGAGATTCGGGAAGGGATCACGCAAAAACTGGAAACAGAAACAAATACGCTTCTCACAATTGACAGCAGGGACAGGCAGATGCGCGCACTGGCGGATGTGATCAATGCGGATCTGCGCCGTCTGCGGGTACAGAGACAGAAGTATGAACAGGGAAATCTTACCTTGAAGGAAAATATTACGAATATTTCCCATGATATCAGGACGCCGCTGACTGCCATCTGCGGCTATCTGGAACTGCTTGAAGAAGAGGAAAAGTCAGAGAAGGCGTTAAGATATCTGGCGGTGGTCAAAGAGCGGACGGAAACATTGAAACGCCTGACGGAAGAGTTGTTTGCATATGCCACGGCGGTTCCGGCCGAATATGCGGAAAACGGAATGGAAATGACATGGTTGTCATGTGACGGGCGGCGCGATAAAGAACTTGATAAGGAATATGAAGACGTAGTACTAAACGAAGTTCTGGAAGAGAGCATTTCCGCCTATTATGGAGCACTTAAAACGAGGGGGATCACGCCGCAGATCACCATGTCTGAGACGAAGGTGATCCGCAGGGTGAATCCGGCGGCGCTTTCGCGCATTTTTGCGAATATACTCGGTAATGCAGTAAAGTATAGTGCCGGGGACTTACAAATCTGCCTGTCTGAGAGCGGACAGATTACATTCTCCAACCATGCGCCTTCGCTGGACGAAATACAGGTCGGCAGATTGTTTGACAAATTCTATACCGTGGAAAATGCTGTGCAGTCTACAGGACTCGGGCTTGCGATCGCGAGACTCCTGACAGAGCAGATGGGCGGCAGGATTACGGCGCAATATGCGGAGGAGATACTTACGATCACTGTGCTGTTTCCGGAAGAAGCGCGAACACATCAATAGATTGTCTCCGCATGAATGATTTCATTGTCCTCCACTTGGAACCGCCATATACTGTGTCCCGGCAGGCGGTGTTCTGTTAAATAATATGCGTTGTCTAATTCTGTGATATAATAAGGCGTTCCGCCGCCGATAAAGTTGTCGTACACATCTTCGTAATCGCCGTCAATCAGAGACGATAAGTCTTTCGTGCGGATGATGGTGGCGTAATCCTGATTGCCCGCGATGTCCGTGGAGATTGTGATGTAATAATAGTCCTGTATGCGGGTGAGTTGTATCATGCCTGCCATGGAATCAGGTACGGGGTAAGTCTCCCGGATCTCAAAGCTTTGGAGGTCGGCGCGTATAATGGATGAATTTCCCGACACAAAATAAATATCGTCGTCGATAATCGTAAAGGAACGCACATAGACATTATTTAACGATTCTATGCGGCGTACTTCTGTCAGATACATGCGCGTGTCGTCGGGATTATGGCGGAATAAATACATCTCACCGCTCATGGAACTCCATGCATAGAAAGTGTCGGTGGGCGCATCGTATATGACATAATGCGGTCTGCTGCCGATGCCGTCAAAAGTCTGCGTATGGATATATAGCCCATTCTTTTTCTCAAAAACAAGAATGCGGTGACGTTCCGTATCGTCAATCAGATATACGACACCGTCACTTGCGAGGGTGTGACCTTTGTCGATATCGTTCGTCATGACTTTCCATTCAAGGAGCGGGTCGGATAAGTTATCATGATAGATTACCTGATTGTGGTAGCAGTCCACGAGAAAGTAGGTATCTTCTACCTTAGTCAGATAAGTGGGGACGCTTAAGTCGGCATAAGCATTCTTTACAATTTTCGGAATAGAAGTGACATCTATGTCGGAAAACTCATCACCATCCATCGATGTGACGAGGTCGGAGGCAGTTACATATTCCGTAATTGCCTTGTCTTTTCGAATACCGCATGCGCATATGCCAAGAAGCAAGAACATTACGGCAGCGGCTGTGCGAAATTTGAGTCTGCTGTTTGCAGGGCTGTTTTCTGATTGTTTTGCGTGTGTACTTTTCATTTCATTTCCTGTATGATAGTTGTATAATTTTAGGGGCATTCATAAGAACATCATAACATCTTAGGAGCAGGATTGAAAATTAAAATTTTCTTCCGCGAGTGAAATATGACACAGAAAAATCGATATAACACAACTTTTGGAATTTTGTCCGCGCTGACAATTATAATGGTCGTGGCGGGGCACTGCGGTTATCATATCATGACGGTGGGGGAACTATATCCTTACTATTCTTTTCACGTGCCGCTCTTCATGTTCATTTCCGGCTATTTTTATAAGGGTTCGGAGGAGGAAGCGCCGCTTCAATATGTGAAAAAGAGGATTTGCAGGCTGCTCGTACCTTATTTCATATGGAATGTTGTCTACGGATTGATTTCATGGGCAATGCGCGCCGCCGGATTCGCAATGGGCGAGGCGGTCAGTCTGCGGACGCTGTTCATAGAGCCGTTCATGCATGGTTACCAGTTCATCTACAATTACGCGGCGTGGTTTGTGCCGGTACTGTTTGTCATAGAGATGATGAATTTGTGTGCAAGGATCATATTGCGGAAAATGATACGGGGATTGTGCCGTTTGCGCGGGGAGATTCCTGCCAAAATGTCCGGTGAAATGAAGGAAGGCGGCGGAAGGCTGGCTGGGACGGCGGAAGATGGCATCGTGGAATGGGTGATGCTTGCGGGCAGTCTGCTTATAGGTATTATTGTGGTTTGGCTTGCAATCGGCGGGCATGTGTGGGGAGACTATAAGGCGCCGGGAAGAATCCTTTTCCTGTTTCCGTGTTTCCAGATGGGACAGTTTTATCAGAAAAAACTGGAAAAGCATGATACACTGGGGAATGTGCCGTATTTTGCCGTTTTACTTGGTTTGCAGGTCATTCTTAATGTGGGATTTAATGGGCTGGCGTTCAGCAGCGTGTGGGTTACGGGATTTGCCAACGGACCGCTGATGCCATATGTGACAGTTGTGTCGGGAATCGCTTTCTGGCTCCGTGTAGCAAGAATATTAGAACCGGCGCTCGGAACAAGCCGCAGTGTGCAGTATCTCGGGCGCAATACTTACGCGGTGATGATGCATCATGTCATGGCTTTTATGCTGGTGAAGATAGTGATTGCGTTTGTGGCGGCACAGACCGCAATGTGTGCTGACTTTGACTACGGACAGTTCTATACGAATATCGACTATTTCTATTATGTGCGGGGCGCAGAGCAGTTTGGCATGGTCTATCTTGCGGCAGGCGTTACGTTGCCGCTCGGTATACAGTATGTGCTTGGCTGCGTGAAGAAGAGGATGAAAAGCGTACGCGGGCTATGAGCCGATGGCATAACAGAGAACATGCGCGGAGTGGGCATGGCAGGTGACGATGGGAACAGAGGAAACTTGAATTAAGAATGAGAGTATGCTAATCTTAAAATGTTTAGGGTTCAGGAAGGGAACGGTAATTAATTTGTATTGGGAGTATATTTATGCGGCGGCAAGTCTGACAATAGTGTCGGTTTTGTTGCTGGCAGCATTGTACAGCATTCGGTACAAGACGGTGCGCATTTATAATTGGAACGGAAAGCGTTACTGTTATCTCGGGCGCGCGGGGCTTAGAAGAAGCGGCGGCGGATATACGGTGCGGCTTGGGGAGCGCATGGCGGATTTATCTTATACGACATTATATCAGGTCTGTCCGTCGAAGCGTTTCGTGCGAAGGAACAGATATAGGAATGTGGCGTTCTTAGCCGGGAAGGCGCAGTGTATGCTGCATGTGGAAGAGTGTATGAGGCAGTCGGTGTATTACAGGCGGTGATGATATCTTGTGTATTGCCTGTATGAAGGTAGAAAGGCTTAATGATTATGATCACAGTCAGTTTATGTATGATCGTGAAAAATGAAGAACGGATTCTTGCGCGATGTCTCGACAGTATCGCGGATCTGATGGATGAGATTATTATTGTTGATACGGGTTCTACGGACGCGACCAAGCAGATCGCGGCAGGATATACGGACAAAATCTATGACTTTACTTGGATAGGAGATTTTTCGGCGGCCAGAAATTTTGCCTTTTCCAAGGCGGGTATGGAGTATATTTATTCTGCCGACGCGGACGAGGTGCTGGATGAGAAGAACAGAGAGGCTTTCCGCTTGTTGAAAGAGACGCTTCTGCCCGAGATTGACATTGTGCAGATGTATTATGCCAATCAGCTTTCTCATGGGACGATTTACAATTTTGATAAAGAGCTTCGTCCGAAGCTGTTCAAGCGCCTTCGCTCTTTTCAGTGGCAGGGAGCGATTCATGAGCAGGTGAATCTGGAACCGGTGATTTACGACAGCGAGATTGAGATACGGCATTTGCCGGAAAATAATCATAAGGACAGGGACTTGGCGGCTTTTGCGAAGCGCGCGGCAGAAGGGGACAGATTGGATAAGCGTCTGCACAATATCTATGCCAAAGAACTTTTTATCTCAGGGGAAGATAAGGACTTCATTACGGCAAGGGAGTTTTTCCGACAGTCGTGTCATGATACGGAGCGAAGCGTGGATGAAATTAAGGAAGCGGCGTGTGTGGCTGCAAGGGCGGCAAGGATATGCGGTGATGCGGAAGATTTTTTCAAATATGCCATGAAAGTAATCGCCTGTGACGGCTGTGCGGAGATTTGCTGTGAGCTGGGGGAATATTATCTGGCCAAACAAGATATAGACGAGGCAATTGTATGGTTTTATAATGGAGCCTATGAGACGGAGAGTATATTGAACATCCATAGCGGCGGCGATATGCCGCTTCACGGGCTTGCAAGATGCTATCGCGCGGCGGGAAACAGCGGACAGGCGGACGAGTACGAGAGACTTGCCGGGGAGTGGAGGATACCGGGCGGGGCAGAAAAGGAGTAAATCATGAAATGGGAAGAAAACGTGCGTAAGGTAGTGCCTTATACACCGGGTGAGCAGCCAAAAAATAAAGACGTCATTAAATTGAATACCAATGAGAATCCTTATCCGCCGTCTCCGAAGGTGCAACGCGCGATAGAGGAGATGGAACTTGAGAAAATGCGTTTATATCCGGCGTTTCCGGAACAGACCAAGCTGGCGGAGGCTTTGGCTTCATATTACCGGATTGGCAATGAGCGGATTTTTATCGGAGACGGATCGGACGATGTGCTTTCACTGGCGTTTATGACGTTTTTTCAGTCCGGGAAACCGGTTCTTTTTCCGGATGTCACGTACTCTTTTTATGATGTGTGGGCAGACTTATACAGGGTGCCCTACGAGACGCGTGCGCTGGATGAATATTTCCGTATCAAACCGGAAGATTATATGCAGCCAAACGGCGGCGTGATTTTTCCGAATCCCAATGCGCCTACGGGCGTTCTGATGGGAGTTGATGAAGTGGAGAAGATTGTCGCTGCAAATCGGGATGTGGTGGTGATTGTCGATGAAGCTTATATTGACTTTGGGGGGATCAGCTGTCTGCCGCTCATTGATAAATACGATAACCTGCTGGTGGTGCAGACTTTTTCCAAGTCAAGGTCGATGGCAGGAATGCGCATCGGTTATGCTATGGGAAGCCCGGAGTTGATCAAATATATTAATGATGTGAAATATTCAGTGAATTCGTATACGATGAATTATGCCGCCCTGCAGCTTGGCGTGGAGGCGGTGGAAGACACGGCGTATTTTAATGAGTGCTGTGGGAAGATTATACGGACGAGAGAGCGTGCAGAGGCGGAACTCGCAAGGCTTGGGTTTACGTTTCCGAAATCTTTCGGCAACTTTATTTTTGCAAGTCATAACAGAGTGCCGGCGCAGGAGATATTTAAGCGGCTGAAACAAAACGACATATATGTCAGGTATTGGAATAAAGAGCGTATCAATAATTATATGCGTATCACCATCGGTACGGACGAGCAGATGGAGGCGCTTTACCGGGCGCTTGAGAAGATATGCATGTAGCACGTGAAGATTGTGCGGCAATGTTCAAGTTTTATGCGGTTAGGACATATACTATACAGAAAGATGTTGCGGAATAAAGAGTAGAAAGGATTATAGGTAAAGGAAAGTATGGAGAAATTAGCTGCCGCATTTGCGGTAACATTAGGTAAATATGTGTCAAAGGAAGTAGTCGTATTCATTATTTCGATGATTCCGATTCTGGAACTCCGCGGAGGGCTGATTGTGTCGAAGCTGCTGCAAGTGCCGATTACTACGGCGATTCCGCTTTGCATCATCGGAAACATTATTCCGATTCCGTTTATTTTGCTTTTTATCAAGCAGATTTTCAAATGGATGAAGAAAATCAAATTATTCCGCGGACTGATTGAGAAACTGGAAAGCCGTGCCATGGGTAAGAGCGACAGTATAAAGAAGTATGAGTTCTGGGGATTAGTGCTTTTTGTAGGGATTCCGCTTCCCGGTACGGGAGCGTGGACCGGGTCATTGATTGCGGCATTGCTGGATATAGACTTTAAGAAGGCGATTATTGCCGAACTGCTGGGAATCGCCATCGCGACGGTAATCATGTCAATTTTATCATACGGACTGCTGGGTGCGCTGCTGGCGTAAAGCCGCCTTTCCGGGATTATCGTAAGGCGATGAAGCGTACGTGCCCGGCATGGGGATGCTTTTTCGCAGGATGAGGGCATCGGAATGGAACAGAAAATGGATCAGAAGAAAAAAAAATATGCCGTTATCATCTGCGTGTGCGCGCTTGCGGCGCTGGCTGCCATAGGAACAGTCATACTGGCTGCGAATCGTGTGTCGAAAGACGGAAATCTGGCGCGCATGAGAGGCGTTATCGCTACCTGCGACAGTACGGAGACGGAAGAATTATCGGCATACAAGGCGATTGACGGGAATGACACGGATCTGTCTTCCCGCTGGTCAAGTGAAAATAACTGGGAAGATGCGTCCCACTATATAGAACTGGAATTTCCGGAAGAAATTTCAGTTTCTTTTGTTGTCCTGAAATGGGAGAGGCGAAATGTGATTTCTTATGCGCTGGAAGGCTCAAAAGACGGGGAAACGTGGGAAACGCTCAGCACGTTTGATACGGCGCCCGAAGTAAAAAATCAGGAGATTGTACTGGCGGATGCGGCGCATGTAAAATATTTGCGATTGAGTGTCTATGAGGTGTCTGATAACGAGGAGGATTACTCGGACCTATACCAGAATGTCTCTCTATATGAATTTGAAGTCTATAAGGACAAGCCGGCGGCCTATCTGTTGGAAAAGGCAAAAATCGGGTATCGCGAGGACGGCGGAAGATATCTGATGATACCGGAAGCACCGGATGGATATGCGGTTACTTATCTGGGAGCGGATTATGAACAGATTATTGGTCTGGACGGGACGATTTATAATACGATTCAGGATAAAGAGGTCACGGTAGGATTTAAGGTGAACAGTATTCATGACGATTCGGATGGCAGGGAAATTTCGCAGACGCTGACGGTGCCGGCTTATGACGGGAATGAGTCCGATAGGGAGGATATTAAGCTTGCCGAGGAGCAGGAACGCCGTTGTAATGATTGTCCCGAAGTAATCCCGGCGATTGCGGAATGGCGAGGCGGTCAGGGGAAGTTTGAGATGGGCGGCAGTTTTCGGGTGATTGTGGAGGAAGGCTCTTCTTTGCTGGAAACGGCGGAACTTTTTAAACAAAGATACAATACGATGGTTCGCTGTAATGTAGAAATCATAAGCGGCAGTCTGCAGGATGCCGGACCGGGAGATATTTATCTTGGCTACGCTGATGAGACTGAAGGACTAGGAGAAGAGGGATATTTTTGCGATATAAGTGACAAGTGTGTCATTAAAGGCGGTACTGACACGGGCGTGCGCTGGGGTACAGTGACGGTTTTACAGATTCTCTCAAGATATTCGTCTCTGCCGTGTGGGCAGATCAGGGATTACCCGCTTTATCAGGTGCGGGGATTCGGTATTGATGTTGCAAGAAAAGCTGTGTCTATGGACACGCTGTATCGTATGATGGAAACGATGTCTTACTATAAAATGAATGATCTGGCCATTCATCTGAATGATAATACGATACTCAGTACGAGTGGTCTGGCGGATACGGCGGAACATGCCATGACGGCGGACAGCGCTTTTCGTTTGGAATCCGATATCGCAAATGAGAGCGGGCAGCGTCTGACTTCGGCAGAGTATGCCTATACAAAGGAAGAATTTGACAGGTTTATCCGTACGGCGGACACATACGGGGTAACGGTGGTCCCGGAGATTGATACACCGGCGCACTCTTTATCTATCACCAAGTTGTATCCGGAGTATGCTCTGCAGACGCGCGCGGAATCTGTTGACCAGATCGATCTTAATAATGCGGACGCAGTGGCGCTTGTACAGAGGATCTGGCAGGAGGCGCTTAACGGGGAAGAGGCGGCGTTTTACAATGCCAGAATCGTCAATATTGGTATGGACGAATATTATGGAGACGGGGAACAGTACCGCGTATACGCGTCGCAAATTGCCGATCTGGCCAGACAGTCGGGTAAGACCGTGCGCATGTGGGGCAGTCTGAGCAATATGTCAGGGAAGACGATGCCTGATTCTGAGAATCTTCAGATGAATATATGGAGTACACTTTGGGCGGATCCGAAGGAAATGTATGATGCAGGGTACTCGCTTATCAATATGCAGAACAGCCATTTATATGTGATTCCGGGCGGTGGTTATGACTACCTTGATATCGAAGAATTGTACCGTAATTGGGAACCGGACAAATTCTATGAGTATAATGAGACGGAGAAAATACCGAGTTATTCACCTAAAATGCTTGGCGCGGCATATATGATCTGGAATGATATGAGCGGCAGGCTGGATCTGGGTATCTGCGAGTACGACCTATATGAGCGGTTTGAGCAGCCGCTTGCGCTTCTTAGCGCAAAACTGTGGGGTATGAGAGAAGAGGAATCCTATGAAGCATTCTGTGAGGAGGCGGATTTGCTTGACATGGCGATGTTTGGCATAAAAGGCGAAAGAAACAGGATTTACGACGAGATGGTCGGATTAGAGCCGTTCTATGAAGTAGAGATGCGGGTACGGCTGAATAAGACGGATGCTGCGGATGAAGCAGGAGAGACATCGGCATCCGCACAGCAGAGAACAGCGGATAAGGCTGGAATGCATGTGGCGCAGATAATTGCACAGAGCGACAGTGTTTACGGTGAGTGGGTATTCTATGCGGCGGAGCCTGAGACCGGAAAAGTCGGGTTTAGCAGAGAGGGAAGAACATATACATGGGATTATGTACTTCCCTACGATGAGTGGGTGGAACTGAAGATTGTCGGAGAGCCGGGACAGACGACGTTGTATGCGGACGGTAGAAAGGTTGGGACGCTCGGGAACAGGGAGGCATTTGAAGAATATGCGACTTTTGTTTTTCCAATTCAGAGGATAGGAGAGGAAACGGGTTCTCTTGACGGAGAAGTAGATCATTTTCAATATAAACGATAAAACGATAATGAGATTCCTAAAATATGCTTGTAATATTCTGACACATGTGGTACTATTGGAATACACATATCTGGGAATCTGAAATTCTGATATCATGTCTGCAGCATATCGTTCATTCATAAGGAATCCCTTATATGAAAAATCAATAAGGGAGGAATAAGGAATGGGAATATCAGATGAGTATCAGTTTGACTATCTGGATGATAATGTCAGGTTTGCAGATCAAGTGAATGGCGCGCTGTTTCATGGAAGGCAGGTGGTGGCACCTGATGAGTTGGAAGAAGCGGATGCGCAGGCAGTGTATCTTGGCAAAGAAGCGGGCAGCAGGGAAAATTTCAAGACGGTTGTAGATAAGGCGCGGATGTGGAAAGGCAGATTGATTCATATTCTGGCAGTGGAAAATCAGACCTATGTGGATTATCATATGATATTGCGGAATATGCTGGTTGAAAGTTTGAGCTATCATAAGCAGTGGAAACAAAAGAAAATGTTTCATGACAGAGAACGGCATTTTGACAGAGGGACGGATGCATTTTTGTCCGGTATGACAAAAGATGAGAAATTTGTACCGGTTATTATGCTGGTGGTATACTACGGAACAGAACATCCGTGGGACGGAGCAAGATGCCTGCATGATTTGTTGGAACTCGATGATGAGATGAAAGAATATGTTACCAATTATAAGCTGAATCTGTACGACTGCCATGAGCATGACACCTTTGATGAGTATCATACCGGACTGCGGCAGCTATTTGAGGTGGTGCGGTATGCGGATGATAAAGAGAAGCTGAAAAGGGTTATGGAAGAGAATAGAAATGCTTACAGCAGCATTGATCATGATACGAAAGAATTGCTAGAAGTGGTGGCGAAAGTAAAGGTGCCGGAACGATGTGTGGTTGGTACGGAAGGAGGGAAGGATATGGAACACAACGAGAAAAAATATGATGTGTGTAAAGCATGGGCAGATTGGCGTCTGGAAGGAGTGGAAGAAGGGAAGATAGAAGGAAAGATAGAAGGAAAGATAGAAGAACGTCAAATGATGATTCTTGAACAGTTGGAAGACTACGGGGAAGTATCAGAGGAAATCCGAAATAAAGTCGTTCAGGAAAGAAACATAGACGTATTGAAAAAATGGAATAAATTTGCGGTTAAGGCGGAAACGGTGGAAGAATTTGCTTTACAGGCAGGATTTTAGTTAAATAGATTAATATAGGAAAGAAGTATGGATTGAACGATGGAAGCATACACGGGATTTGCACAGGTTTATGATACGTTTATGGATAATACGCCTTATGAAGAGTGGTGTGATTATCTGATGGAATTGTTAAAGAAATATGACGATAAAGGACGCGTCACAAGCACTGGGACCGAAACGGATGACATTACAAGAGAGAATTTAAAACAGGAACGTAACGTAATCCTTGACTTGGGCTGCGGTACGGGGAGTCTGACGGAACTTCTTGCAAGACGCGGATATGATATGATTGGCATTGATAATGCGCAGGAAATGATACGGATCGCCATGGACAAGCGTACGCAGTCAGGCTTGGATATTCTGTATTTGCTGCAGGATATGAGAGAGCTTGAATTGTATGGTACAGTGGGTGCAGTGGTAAGCATCTGTGATTCCGTCAATTACCTGCTGGAAGAAGAGGATATCATTCAGACATTCCGGCTGGTGAATAATTATCTGTATCCCGGTGGATTGTTTGTTTTTGATTTTAATACGGTGTACAAATATAAAGAGGTGATTGGAGATGTTACCATTGCCGAAAATAGGGAAGAATGTAGTTTTATATGGGAGAACTATTACCATAAAGCAGAAGAAGTAAACGAGTATGATCTGACGATTTTTGTGCAGGATGAAAAAGAAGCGGATACATACCGGAGATTTCAGGAAACGCATTACCAGAGAGGATATTGTCTGGAACAAATCAAAGATTATTTGCAACGGGCAGGGCTTATTTTTCTGGAAGCGATTGATGCGGATACGCACGCAGAGGTTACGGATGTGAGTGAGCGTATCTATATTGTAGCAAGAGAAAACGGAAAGTGAAATGGGAGATTAACATGAAGGATTATATTGTGAGGGCAACGGCGGCAAACGCGCAGATACGCGCTTTTGCAGTGACATCGAAGGAGTTGGTGGAATGTGCCAGAAGCGCACATAACTTAAGTCCTGTGGTGACGGCGGCGCTTGGACGGCTGATGACGGGCGGCGTGATGATGGGAAGTATGTTGAAAGGTGAGAAAGACATGCTGACGCTTCAGATAAATGGTGCGGGTCCCGTACATGGGTTGACGGTAACGGCGGATTCTCAGGGCAATGTCAAGGGATATGCGGATAATCCGCAGGCAATGATGCCGCCCAACAGCATGGGTAAGCTGGATGTTGGCGGTGTGATCGGATTAGGGGTGCTAACGGTTATCAAGGATATGGGACTGAAGGAACCGTATTCTTCAACCATTGAATTAAAGACAGGAGAAATCGGAGATGACCTGACTTATTATTTTGCAGCCTCCGAGCAGGTGCCGTCCAGTGTGGCGTTAGGCGTGCTCATGGACAAGAACAATACCGTTCGGCAGGCGGGCGGGCTGATCATACAGCTTATGCCTTTTACCGATGAGGAAGTGATTGGCAGATTAGAAGAAAAGCTGACGGCACTGCCACCAATGACGACCTTGCTAGAGGAGGGCAATACACCGGAGCAGATTTTAAATATTGTGCTGGGAGATTTTGGGGTGGAGATTACAGATACTCTTCCGGTGCGATTCCACTGCAACTGTAGTAAAGAACGGGTGGAGAAGGTGCTGGTAAGCCTTGGCGGTGAGGAATTGCAGAAACTGATTGACGAAGGCAAAGATGTGGAGTTAAACTGCCATTTCTGCAACACGAACTATGTGTTTACAGTGGAGGAACTTGAAAAGATACGGAAGGGACACTGATATAGATGCTTCGGTAAGACAAGACAGGATAGCGCGGAAACAGAGGGAATATGGGACAAGAAAACGTATTGAATCTTTTGGATAGGGAGACTGCAGAGTGGTTTGCGGATACACTGGGAGAGCCGACTCCTGTGCAGAAAGAAGCTTGGAGAATCATTGCAGAAGGAAAACATGCGCTGATTTCAGCACCTACGGGAACGGGTAAGACGCTTTCCGCTTTTCTTATTTTCCTCGACAGGATGAAGCAGCGGGCGAAAGAAGGAACATTAGAGCAGGAATTGCAGTTGATATATGTATCTCCGCTCAAATCTCTGGCGGCGGATATCCGTGAGAACTTAAGGCGTCCGATTGTGGGAATCGGAGCGGATACGGATATCTGCGTAGGAATCCGGACCGGCGATACGCCCCAGAGAGAGCGCCAGCAGATGATTAAGAAACCACCGCATATTTTGATTATCACGCCGGAGTCCTTATACCTGATGCTGACAAGTAAGACGGGTCAGACAGTTCTGGCAACGGCCAAGGCAGTTATCGTCGATGAGCTTCACGCATTGATTGACACGAAAAGAGGCGCGCATTTAATGCTTTCACTGGCGAGGTTAGACCATCTGTGCGGAAATCCGTTACAGCGAATCGGGTTGTCGGCAACGATTGAACCATTAGAGACGGCAGCCGAATATCTGGCGCCGGAAGAAGTTGCAATTGCTGCGCCGGATATGAAGAAGCAGGTGAGGCTGGAAATCTTGGGACCGTATGCCGATGCGACCAAGGGAGCAAGAAAAGATCCGGTGTGGGAAGAACTGGGGAAACTGGTATTCCAGTACTGCCAGAACAGCCGCAGTGTGATTGCCTTTGTGGAAGGGCGGCGGTATGCGGAGAAACTTTCGTACTATGTAAATCTTCTTGGCGGCGAGGGCTTTGCCAAAGTACATCACGGAAGTCTCTCTAAGGAACAGAGGGCGGAGACGGAGCTTAGCCTGCGCGACGGTAAACTGAGACTGTTATGTGCTACATCTTCCATGGAACTGGGGATTGATGTGGGGGAAATCGATCAGGTACTGCAGGTAGGGTGTCCGCGCACGATTTCAGGAACGATGCAGAGACTAGGACGGGCAGGACATAATCCGGGCAGAGTCAGCGTAATGTATCTTTTCCCAAGAACGGCGGCAGAATGTGTGTCCTGCGGGATGACGGCGTCTCTTGCAAGGCAGGGCGGTGTAGAACATGTTAAACCGCCGACGGGCTGTCTGGACGTATTGGCGCAGCACTTGGTTTCTATGGCAGCCTTCAAAAGTTATGAGTTGTCTGAGGTGATGGAGATTTTGCCGAGGGCATGGCCTTTCAGATACGTTACCAAAGAGGATGTGAAGTCGGTTCTTTCCATGCTGGCGGGAGATTATGAACATGATAGAGATATCCCTGTCCGCCCAAGGATTTTGTACGACCGAATTCATGAAAAGGTGGAAGGAGACGGATACAGCAGGATGCTAGCGGTGTCGGCGGGCGGCACAATCCCCGATAAGGGATTATATTCCGTGAAAACGCAGGAGGGGGTAACGCTTGGGGAAGTGGACGAGGAGTTTGTTTACGAAACCCAGAAGGGCGACCGATTTATTCTTGGATCCTTCGCGTGGCGGGTTGTGAATATCAGCCGTGATACCGTGACGGTGATACAGGCGCAGATGGAGGGTGCAAGGCTTCCTTTCTGGCATGGAGAAATTAAAGGAAGGGATAAGAGAACAGGAGAAGCGTTCGGCAGAATACTCTATGCACTGCAAAAAGCGTATGAGGAGGCAAAACTGCCGGAAGCCTTGAGAGAACTCGGACTGGACGAATCGGCGGAAAAGATGGCTTCGGGTTATCTGGAGCGGCAGATTAAGGCGGCGGGAAGCCTGCCGGATCACAAGACGATTGTTGTGGAGCATTTCAAGGACACTGTGGGAAACAGTCAGGTGATGGTCCATTCGATATTCGGCAGACGCGTCAATGCGCCGTTATCGCTTCTTGCGGCGCAGACGATAAGAGAGCTTACCGACGCTGAAATCGGCAGTGTGGATGAGGAGGACGGTTTTCTTCTGTATTCATACGGCAACCAGAGTCTTCCCGAAGGCATTTTACAACAGATTGACGTAGAAGGCTGCGTACGAAAACTGGAGATACTTCTTCCGGCAACGCCGCTTTTTAATATGGCATTCCGCTATAACAGCGGACGGGCGCTGATGATGGGAGTCCGCAGGAACGGACGCTTACCGCTTTGGATGCAGCGGCTTAAGAGCGCTGAAATGTTAGAGCAGGTAGTGCAGGAACAGGAGCACCCGTTGATGCGGGAGACAAGGCGGGAGTGTCTGCAGGAATTGTGGGATATCAAAGGCGTGCAGGAACTGTTACAGGATATTCGGAGCGGGGCGGTAGCGGTCAGAGAAATATATTCGGATATTCCGTCACCCATGTCGCTCCCGCTGCAATGGAGTCAGGAAGCGGCAGTGATGTATGATTATGCGCCTACGCCGAGAGGCATTCACGGAGCGGTGGAAGAAGCGCTGAAAAAGGAAAAAAACCTTGTGCAGCCAGGCAGTGCAGAATTGCAGGCAGTACAGGAACGCGGCAGATTGCCACAGGATGAGAAACAGCTCCATTCGCTCCTTATGACGGAGGGAGATCTGGCGGCCGGGGACATGGATATTCCGGTGGAATGGCTGGACAGGCTTGCCAGAGACGGCAGGGTTCTCTATCTGGAACAGGGGTTGTGGATTGCAGCAGAGCAGGAAGAAGAATATACGGCTGCATTTGGCGCGGAAGCAGTGTACGGTCCGCAGAGTACTACAAAAGAGGCGGAACGGCCGGCAGCAGTCGGACAGGAGACAAGGGAAAAGCCGGGCAGGGAGGAGCGTCTGCATATCGTGCGGCGTATGCTTCGTTACAGAGGAGCGGCGGACGCGGCACAGACAGCGGCTCGCTACGGTTTATCGGAGCAGGCGGCGGGGGAGATTCTGGAACAGTTATGTTGTCAGGGCGAGGCGGTTTTGCAGGATGGCAGGTATTATCATGGTAAATTGTACAGCCGTGCCCGGCTTCGTACGCTGAAGAACAGACGGGAAGAAATACAGACGTCTCCGGCGGTAAATTATGCGTCGCTGATGCTTATGGCGACACAGTCAGGCGCTCCGGCGGAAGAATGTCTGCAAAATACATTGCGGCAGTATGCGGGAATGAGTTTTCCGGCGGCATATTGGGAGAAGATTATCCTGCCTCGGCGGATAAGAAATTATAAGGAATCGGCGTTAGACAGTTTCCTTGCAAAAGGTGAATTGTTCTGGCATATGAAAGACAAGGGTGAAATATGTTTTGATTTTCAGGCAGATATTGTATGGGAGCAGGATATGAGCAGTTTGCCGGAGAGCGGAGCGGACAAGCAGACCCCGGTATTCGGATGCAGGATGGCGGCAGAAGAACTCACGGAAAAAGAATGTACCGTGTACGCAGCAATTGCAAAGCGCGGAGCATGTTTTATGCAGTCGTTAAACAGTCTGTTTCCCGGAGAGTCGCCCTACGATACGCTTTTATCGCTTCTGGAAAAGGGACTGCTCTATGCGGACAGTTATCTCCCGGTGCGTCAATGGATTGACAGAGAAAAGACGAAGAAAGCGGCTGCCAGACAGCGGGTGAACATGCGGGTGAAAGCGTTACAGACGGGCAGATGGGATATCGTCAGACCGACAAGGGAGAAAACCATTGAGGAAAAACTGGAAGCCTGTTTTGATTATAGTCCGGTTCTTTGCAGACAGACCGTTACAGCGTGCGGGTTTTCATGGCAGGAAGCGTTGTCGGTACTGCGCATCTGGGAATATACCGGTCAGGCAAGAAGAGGATATTTTGTGAAAGAATTGTCCGGTGTCCAGTTTATCCGAGGGAAAGATTATGCGAGTGTGGTGCGAAGTCTTCAGGAGCCGGAACAGAAAATCATATGGATGAATGCCGTAGATCCGGCGCAGTGCTGGGGAAGGATATTGCCGCATGGGGAGGGCAGAAATTTCATGTGTGTGCCCGGAACAGTAGTCGCATGTATAGGAGGCGCTCCCGTGGCGGTGATGGAGCGGCAGGGAAAAGTATTTCGTGTCATGGATGCCGATATGCAGGGAAATAGGATGGAAGAGTGTCTGCGTGTTTTTATAGAGGAATTTAAGCGTGGCAGCATTTTTCCGGCAGTAAAACGGATTGTTGTAAAGGACTATCCGGATACGGCAAAAGAAGCGTTTGCACAGGCGGGATTTATGAAAGAAATGCAGGACTATGTGCTGTACCGTTAAACGGCTTTAATTGTAACAGTTCAGTCTTCAATATCAGTTGCTTTATTCGAATGCGGCTGATATCGTCGGTAATGACGGAAACGGCAATTATATATTTATCTCTGATTGGGTCGATTCTGATTTTCTGCGTAGGAATTAATTTAGTATGGGGGAAAATAATACGCGTGGCAAATATGCTGCCTGCCGTCGTTCTGGAGGTTCTGGCGGCATATCTTCCATGGAACTTTTGACAAAAGATAATTGAAATCCGAAAAGGAGGAAATAGTCTATTATGAACAAATATCTGAAAAATCTAAACCGTATGGAATTTGTAGTGAATTGGGCATGTACGGGCAGATGCAGACATTGTTCGGAAGGAGAGCACTCTTTAAGCGGAGAGCATATTGATGCAGACGCCGCTGTAGAGGCCGTTTATGAAATATGCAGGCACTATAAGATTGAATCCTTAATGACTTTTGGCGGTGAACCGTTGCTTTATCCTGAAATTGTATGTAAAATACATAAAGCGGCGAAGGAAATGGGCATCCCGAAACGGGATGTAATCACGAACGGTTTTTTCAGTAAAGATGAAAATCGCATTCGGGAAGTGGTTTCTATGCTGACAGAAAGCGGAGCGGGCAATATTGCTTTGTCTGTGGACGTATTTCATCAGGAGACTATACCGCTTGAACCTGTCAAATACTTTGCGGAGACTTTTTCTGACGAATAACAGAAATAGTGGGCTAATCAATCTGCATATAAACTGTAAAGAAACAGATAATAGTGTGAGAAGAACTTCTAGAGCTCCCAGCAAAGGCTGTTTCGCTAAGAAGTTCTACGATTTGCCAAGCAAATCTTTCTCACACTGGAGAAAGCACGCGCGGAAGTGAGGAATGAATATGAAGCACGGATTTATCAAAGCGGCAGCCATGACCCCAAAAATCAGGGTGGCTGACCCTGAATATAATGCGAAAGAAATCTGTAAAGGAATCGAGGAAGCATGTGGAGAAGGCGCTAAAATCATAGTTTTTCCGGAACTGTGTCTGACCGGATATACATGCGGCGATCTTTTTTTGCAGGAGCGATTGCTCATGCAGGCTAAAGAGGCGATGCGCATGGTAGCGGATGCCACGCAGGGAAATGATGCGCTGGTGTTTGTGGGGCTTCCTCTTGAAAAAGAAGGTAAGCTGTATAATGTGGCGGCGGCTCTGCAGGACGGAGAAGTACTTGCTTTTATTCCGAAGAGACATATTCCGTCCTACGCGGAATTTTACGAGACAAGACATTTTGCGGCAGGTAATGAGGTACCGGAGAGCATTCTCTATGAAGGCGAAGAACTTCCGTTCGGCACCAATATTCTGTTTGAAGCAGATGCAGTCAGCGGATTGACGATAGGCTGTGAGATTTGTGAAGATATCTGGGCGCCGTTGTCGCCGGGAACGTTACATGCGCTGGCAGGCGCTACTGTGATCGTGAATCTGTCGGCTTCCAATGAGACGATCGGCAAAGATGCATACAGGGAAATGCTGGTGAAGTCATCGAGTGCCAAACAGATTACGGGATATATCTATTGTTCGGCGGGAGAGGGGGAATCCACGCAGGATCTGGTGTTCGGCGGACACAATATCATTGCGGAAAACGGAACGATTCTCGCACAGGCGAAGCGGTTTGTACCGGAAAATATTTATGCGGAGATTGATATTCACAGACTCTGTCATGAAAGACGCAGGATGTCCACTTTTGTACCGCAAAAATGGGAACAGTATTTAACTTTACCGATTCATATAGAAACGGAGGAGACGCCTCTTACGCGTACGTTCGGTGCACAGCCTTTTGTGCCGGCAAATCAGGAGGAACGTAATAAACGTTGTGAGGAGATCCTTTCGATTCAATCTTTTGGTCTTAAGAAACGATATGAACATACAGGGTGTCAGTCTGCGGTCGTCGGGGTTTCGGGAGGGCTGGATTCTACGCTTGCTCTGCTTGTGACGGTGCGGGCTTTCGATATGCTTGGGCTGGATCGGGGACAGATTACGGCGGTGACGATGCCGTGTTTCGGTACGACGGACAGAACTTATGACAATGCCTGCAAACTGGCAGGAATTCTGGGAACTGCGCTTGAAGAGATTGATATTAAAGAGGCGGTGAGCATACATTTTAAAGATATCGGACAGGATATGGATAATCACGATGTAACGTATGAAAACGGGCAGGCGAGAGAACGCACCCAGATTCTGATGGATATTGCGAACCGAAAGAATGGTATGGTAATCGGGACGGGCGACATGTCTGAGCTCGCGCTTGGCTGGGCGACTTACAACGGCGATCACATGTCCATGTATGGCGTTAATGCCGGTGTTCCGAAGACGCTTGTGCGTCATCTGGTCAGGTATTATGCTGACACATGCGGCGATAAAGAATTAAAGAAGATTTTGGAGGATGTACTTGACACGCCTGTCAGTCCGGAACTTTTACCGCCCGTGGACGGTGTGATTGCACAGAAGACGGAAGCGCTGGTCGGACCTTATGAATTGCATGACTTTTTCTTATACTATATGCTGCGCTGCGGTTTTGAGCCTGCTAAGATTTACAGAATTGCCTGTGGGTCTTTCCGAGATTTATATGACAAAGATGTCATATTAAAGTGGCTCAAAACTTTTTACAAGAGATTTTTTGCGCAGCAGTTTAAACGTTCCTGTCTGCCGGATGGTCCCAAAGTCGGCAGTGTGGCTGTCTCCCCTCGCGGCGACCTGCGAATGCCCTCTGACGCCAGCGCCGCTATCTGGCTGAAGCAGATAGAGGAATTGTAAGGCGGCGCCAGACAATGATATCCTGTCTGGCGCGACCCGTTTATTGAACCTTCTCCAACTCCTCATCCCCCTCATTTTCCAACGCCTTTTCCAAAGAAGCCGTAATAGCGTCTAAAAGAATCATGGACGTATACTTGCTGTCATCCGAATAGGTGATGCCATCCAGACTCTGATTGACGATAATCTGATTGGCAAGATCCTCGAACGACGGTTGAATCAAAGGATACATGGTTGCCACGGCTTCGTCCAGATTGATGAGGCGTATGGAGTTGATGTTTTTCTCGTCCACGGTTACCTCAATTTCCACGATGTTGTCGTTTAAAATCAACGAGGTCGTATATACACCGGGTATGTAGGTGTTGGAGGTAGTCTGTGTCACGGTAGACATGGTCGCTCTTTTTTCCTCTTTCGGCAGGAACATGATGATGAGCAGAACGATGAACAAAATACCGAGCACGGCGAAGATTCCGGTATATATTAACTCTTTTACGTGAAGCACAACGATTTTGGTTTTGGAACTCATACAATATCCCCATAGAAATTCTTTTTTATCAGTCTATGAGGGGGCATTCTTGTTTATGCACGGAGAGGAAGAAATCATGGATGATAAAGAGGCGTGCTGACAGTATAGAACATGTTCGGCACGCCGTCTGTAGGACTATGGTGTAGACAGTACATTTCTTATCAGACTGCTGTATGCAAGCAGAATATAAATCATGTAGATTGCGGCAAACAGTCCGAGAGTGATCAGCAGAATGACAAGCGGGCGGTTTGTGCCTGCAAGGATTTCCGGTTCCACGATGTTTTCAAAATTCAGAATAAAAGGAACACTGACCAACAGCGCAGGAATTACCGGCATTGCATAGTAAATAGTGAACTGGCATCTCAATGCCTTGTGCATATCCCGCTGCGCCATGCCGAGTTTGCGAAGCAGTATAAACTGTTGTCTATAGCGGTTCATCTCGCTGAGCTGGTGGATGGTGAGGATTGTCACGGTGGTCATTGTAAGAATCAAGGCCAAGTAGTAGAGCGGAAAAGCAAGCATTGCCACTTCGGAAGCTTCGGCTCTTTTCTTTTGTGACTTGGCGTCGATTGTGCCGTACTCGTCTGCGTCAAAAATGCCATCATGGGTGGTATTTGTTTGATAAAAAATGTCGCGCAGGGCATAGTACTGCGTCTCACTTATTGGCTCTTTCGTCATAGCGGCATAGCATATCCCGTGTATGGTATACTTTTCGGCGATATGATCCGGCAGTACCAGAATAAAGTTGTAGCCGTTGCCGCCCCATAAATATTGATTAAAGGTTTCTGTGTAGACATTTCCTAAAGTCAGATTTTCTTTTTCGTATATGACGAAAGTGTCATATAGTTCCGATTGGGAATACTGTCTGACAGCATTTTCCAGATAAGGCATGCAGTGGACCAAGTACTGTCCGGATTCCATTTCGGCTTCGGGATAACCGAGCATCGCCCTAAGAGCGGTATAATCGCTGTATTTCATGATCATGTCGGTGTCATAGAAAGAGGTGTAGCGCGTGTTTGCTTCAAGATAATTTGTCAAAGAGCCATCCTCCGTCAGATAAACAGGGTATTGCCGTTCATCGGTTACAGTCAGATTCGTATGCATGTAGTCTGTATATGCTTCAAAATTGACAGATGTGTCAGTATCAGAGACAAAAAAGTCAAAGCAGCATTGCTCTGCCCGGAAATGGAACATACGGCTAAAGAGCATTCCCAGACCGAGACTGATGAGTATGGCGGTAAACAGTAAAGAGATGGTCGCCATGACGATTCCCATAGTGGCAAGTTTAGCCGAGAGTGTGCGAAAGACGAGCAGCGTCTGCCGCTTGTATTTGTTTGCCGGACGGCTTTCATAATATGCCGGAACGCCGGAGGAGAAGCTGATAAAAAATCCGTAGAGAAATACAATGATACAGGTTGCGCCTAAGAAAGAAGGAATCGCGCTTCCTATCATTAAAAATAATGTACCGATGACGCCGAATATGATGGAAAGTACAAATGTTTTGCGGCGACGGCTTCTTTTGTGAATGAACTCTTCCTCATTTCTTTTTTCATAATAGATGAGGTCATAGATTTTCATGGAACGGATGCGCTTCCGGCATTTTAGCTGGGCAAAAAGATAAATCAGCGTAAAATATGTGAGTGTCAGACCGACTGCTTTCAGAGAAAAGGACAGCCCGAAACGGTAGGGTGAGCCGAAGAGGGTTAATACAATTGCGCGGAGAATCTGAAACAGAAAACTGCCTAGGATTGTTCCAAGCACGAAGGCGGCTGTGCCGATAAGCAGATTTTCCATCATAAAAAGGCGTGTTACCTGTTTCGGTTCCAGACCGATTAAAATGTAGGTGCCGAGTTCGCGACTTCGTTTGGTCAGCATAAATCCGGTGGTGTAATAGACCAGCCATCCGATAATACATACGACTATAATGCTGGCGAAAACAATCATCTCCGGCAGATATTCCATGCGCACGGACAGTTGCAGAAGTTCTTTGGAAAAAACCAAGTCGTTGAAGGCATAGATAAGGGCGGCAGACATAACGACAGTGACGAAATAGACCAGATAATCTTTTGCCTGCCTTTTGGCATTTCGCAAGGACAATTTAGATAACGTCACTGATATCACCTCCTAACAATGCAAGAACATTCAAAATCTCGCGGTAGAATACCGGTCTGTTCCGTTCACCCCGAAGCAGTTCGTTGAAGATTTTCCCGTCTTTTAAGAAAAGGATTCTTGAAGCATAACTGGCGCTGTAAGCATCATGTGTGACCATGAGGATTGTCGCGTCCATGTCCCGGTTCATCTGAGACATGATTTCCAGAAGATTCTTCGAGGCAGTGGAGTCCAAAGCTCCGGTAGGTTCGTCTGCAAGCAGCAGAGACTGCCCGGCAACCATGGCTCTGGCGCAGGCAGCGCGCTGTTTTTGCCCGCCGGATACCTGATAGGGAAATTTGCCGAGAACATCGGTGATGCCGAGTCTTTCAGATACTTCCAAAACCTGTTTTTGTACTGTACGAGAGTCGGAATGATTGAGCGTGAGGGCAAGACCGATGTTTTCTTCGAGTGTCAGAGTGTCCAGCAGATTAAAATCCTGAAAGACAAATCCCAGCCGCTCTCTCCTAAAACGGGCAAGTTCATTGTCAGCAAGCTCTGAGACTTCCGTCCCTTCCAGAACAATACTTCCGGCGCTTACCGTATCTATTGTGGATATGCAGTTGAGCAGGGTGGTCTTGCCGCTGCCGGAAGCCCCCATGATAGCGATAAATTCACCTTTTTTTACATCAAAACTGACGCGGTCTAAGGCTTTGGTGACGTGATTTTTACTGCCGTAGTATTTTTCGATGTTTTTGACTTGCAGCATAACATACCTCCTATAAATTGAATTCCGGGAGCATGAGCCAGGCAGCTGCGGAGCAGATGTTTGGCTCATGCCGCGGGTTGACGACGTATGCTGCTATCATACAGCAGCAGAGCAGCAGATAGTATCGAAGTAATATGGATTTGTCTTACAATTTTGTAAGATTGTGCAGGAAGAGTTCCGCTACGGGTTTTCGATGCTTAAATCTCTTGCCGGAAAAGTGAGTGTTACGCAGGTACCCTCGTTTTCGGCAGAGATAATTTGTATGTCGATATCAAGAAAGTCAGCTAATTTGCGGCACAGATATAAACCCATTCCGGTGCTCCCGCCTTTCGCGCGCCCATTACTGCCTGTGAATCCACGGTCAAAGACGCGGGGCAGTTCATGGGAGGGGATGCCGATTCCGTTATCAGAGACGTCGAGAATAAGCCGGTCTTTGCCGATGCGTTCTGCAGAAATGGAAATGACAGATGTGTCATTACTTGCGTAGAGATTTTCAGTGTTCATTCGAGTGTGCGAAACAAATCTCGCAAACGAGCTGTGTTTAAACGAACTGTGCTCGCTTGAGCAGAACTCGTTTTGGTATCGGGCAGCGTTTTGCATAAGCTGTCCGAGAATAAAGCACGTCCATTTTTCGTCAGTATAGATTTGATGATTCAGATTGTCGGTTTCGATGCGTATGTTACTTTGCATGAGCAGTGTGCGGTAAGTTTCAATGGTCTTTGACACGATTTCTTCGAGATTACATTCTCTGATGATGCAATCACGTTCCGGATTCTCCATTCTGGCATAGAAGAGCGCCCGTTCCACATGGGCTTCAATCCGGGCAAGTTCCTGCGAGAGCCGCCGTCGGGTTTCCGGGTTCATGTCGTGACAGATTAATTTGGCTGCTGTGATGGGGGATTTGATCTCATGCACCCAGCTTTCCACATATTCGCGGTATTCATGTATTGCAGATTCTGCGTCTGAGACGGATTCGGTCATAGATTTACAGGAGTGGCGCATGAGAGCAAAAAGCTTACGTTCATACAAGGTTTTCGGCGGCGGCGTACATTCGGTAAACAGATATTTCCGGTCCAGACCGGACATGATGCGTTCCAGTTCATTCAGATGTGACCGGCATATAAAAAAGCTGACGAGAAGCGATGTTATGCGAATCAGGCAGATTAATATAATTAAAAGAGCGATTACACCGGACTGTGTTCCGGTGGTAAACAAAATAACTGACGTTAGTGTCATTATTAATATTTCTAATATGGTTTTGCCCATACGGTCAGATAGAAATTCGCGAAAAGCCATAATTACTTTTACTCCCCAAATGCTTTGATCTATATTTGATATCCCAGCCCACGACGTGTCTTAATATAGTCGGACAGTCCCAATTCATCCAGTTTGTTCCGCAGTCTGGTAATGTTGACGCTTAAGGTGTTGTCGTCGATATAGATTTTACTGTTCCATAAAGATTCGATCAAATCGGCACGGGAGACGATCTCTCCGGCGTGCGCCATCAGATGTGCCAGAATCTGGATTTCATTGCGCGTAAGACAGATGGTCATATTGTTGGCGGTTACGGTGCCTTTAGCCAGATTCAGGCGCAGGCCGTTAATTTCCGTATAGTCAGGTTCTGCTTTCAGACTGCTGCGGCGCAGGATGACTTTAATGCGGGTCAGCAGAAGCGGTATGTTATACGGTTTGCAGATGTAATCGTCGCCGCCCATGCTGAGGGCAAGAAGCTCATCCGCCGTGGAATTCCGACTGGTGACAAAAATGATGGGTGTATTGCTGTCTCTTCGTAATTCGGCGCACAATGACAGGCCGTCCTGCCCGGGCAGTCCGAGGTCCAATAAAATCAAATCGGGGTCATCCTCTTTGATCTGTTGAACGATATCTTGAAAAGAGGTGACAGGGATAGGGATATAACCTTCGTTTTTCAAAAGGAGGGTCAGTTCTTCACGCACCGCTCTGTCGTCTTCAATAATCATGATTTTTGGCATTATTTTCTCCTTTTGTTTGTAATGGGTGAAACAATTGAGTGAAGATTAATTTTCTATAAACTTGCACAATACAATATGTGGCATATGGCTGTTTATATAGTTTGCATTATACACCAGATATTGAATCGTTTCCATGCTTAACGATTTTACGTTTAATGATTTTCTACAATCAAAACAGTAGAAAACATTTGCGTTTGACGCTTTTCTCTGGTATAGATAGGATATACTTTAAACAAAACGGAACATTCTTTCTTTTTTTGATTCCGGATAATCTTCGGGGCAGTGCTCCGTCTCATTTCTAATGAAAGGAAAACACATCTATGAATCGAAACACATCTTTTCAAAACACCTACGGCAAGATTTATTACAGTATGACCAATGACTATATGTTTCGTGCGGTCTTACAATCCAACAACAGAGTATTACGCGGGTTAATCTGTTCTTTACTTCACTTAACTGAGCAGGAAGTGGTTTCTGCCAAAGTCACAAATCCGATTATCTTGGGAGAGTCGATTCAAGATAAGGAGATAAGACTGGATATCAATGTCCTTCTGAACAACCAAACGTTGATTAATCTTGAAATGCAGGTAACGAACAGACTTAACTGGCAGAATCGCTCCGTAATCTATCTGTGCCGTTCTTTTGACAGTCTTGCCCACGGACAGGATTACAATCAGGCGAAGTCTGTGATACATATCGGATTTTTAGACTATACACTGTTTGAGGAACACCCTGAGTTCTATGCGTCTTACAAACTGTTAAACGTTAAAAATTATCAAAAATATAGTGACAATATCATGCTGAATGTGGTAGACTTATCTCGAATAGACTTAGCAACGGAAGAGGATAAGAAATATCATAATGACGACTGGGCAAAACTTCTGAAAGCAACTACTTGGGAGGAGGTCAAAATATTGGCAGCTAAAGACGAAAATATGAATGAAGCGGCAAAAGCGATTTTTATGTTTAATACGGACGAACAGGTTCGCAAGATGTGCTGTGATAGAGAGGAATATTATCAGGACATGCGGAATTACCAGAGGGAGATTTCGGACAAGGAACTTTCTATTCGAAGTTATAAACGGACAATTGCGAAACAAGATGAAGCGATAGCGGGTTATGAGAAAGAATTAACGGACCGAAACGAAGCGATAGCGGGCTATGAGAAAGAGCTGACAGACCGAGAACGAGAAATAGCGGAGCGCAATCGGACAATTTCAGAAAAAGAAGAACAGATCAGGCAGCTTCTTGCAGAGAACGAAAGGTTACGAAGCTCCGCCTTGACAAATTCACAAAACAACTGATATGATAATACGGAACAAGGGTGTTCTTATATAGGATAAGAATGCCCTTGCGTGCGTTAATGATTAAAAAACAATGTGTGACAAAAAATAAAATGTCTGTGCAGGTGTGGCGACGGCTTATTGCCCAACGTCGCATAAACGTTCCGGAATGAAGAGTAAAATGCAGGAAAAGGGAGGCAGTTATGAGAAAGAATTACACAAAGGAAGATATCATACAACTGGTTGCAGATGAGGATGTGGAATTCATCCGTCTACAATTTACGGATATCTTTGGTAATCTGAAAAATGTGGCGATTACGGCGAGTCAGCTTGAGAAGGCGCTCAATAATGAGTGTATGTTTGACGGCTCTTCAATTGAAGGGTTTGCGCGCATCGAGGAATCTGATATGTATTTGCATCCTGATTTCAATACACTGGAAATTTTTCCATGGCGTCCACAGCAGGGCAAGGTGGCAAGGATGATTTGTGATGTATACCGCCCGAACGGCAAGCCTTTTGAGGGAGACCCGCGGTATATTTTAAAGCGTGCAATCGCGGAAGCGGAGAAGTTAGGTCTTACGTTCGAAGTCGGACCGGAATGTGAGTTTTTCCTTTTTAATACGGATGAAAATGCAATGCCGACGACGATTACCCATGAAAAAGCGGGATATTTTGACTTGGGGCCGATGGATTTCGGAGAAAATGCCAGACGGGATATGGTACTTACTTTGGAGGATATGGGATTTGTCATTGAAGCATCGCATCATGAAGTGGCGCCGGCACAACATGAGATTGATTTCCGCTATGATGAGGCGCTTTCTACGGCGGACAATATTATGACTTTCAAGCTGGCGGTCAAGACGATTGCCCGCAGGCACGGACTTCACGCTACATTTATGCCGAAACCGAAGTTTGGTGTGAACGGCTCGGGTATGCATATCAATATGTCGTTATCCAAAGACGGCAAAAATATTTTCGCTGATGAGAACGACGCATTTGGCTTAAGTGCGACAGCATATTATTTTATCGGCGGTATCATGAAGCATATGAAAGGCATGACGGCGATTACGAATCCGCTCGTCAATTCCTACAAACGTCTGGTACCCGGGTACGAGGCGCCGGTCTATATTGCGTGGAGCGCCACGAACAGGAGTCCGCTCATTCGCATTCCGGCTGCGCGGGGTGCGGGAACGAGGATTGAACTGCGCTGTCCGGATCCTTCGGCAAATCCTTATCTTGCTTTGGCGGTATGTCTGCGTGCAGGATTGGATGGCATCGTGAATCAGATTATGCCGCCTGACAGCGTGGATTGTAACATTTTCCGCATGAGTGAGGAAGAGAAGGAGGCCAAAAAGATTGAGGAGATACCGGGTACACTGATTGAGGCAATCTATAACATGGAAGCGGATGATTTCATACGGGATGTGCTGGGGGAGCATGCGTATAACAAATATATTCAGGCGAAGAAGGAAGAATGGTTCCGGTATCGTATGCAGGTGACGGATTGGGAGGTTAATGAGTATCTGAACAATGTATGACACGACGCTCTGTCAATGATCAAAGATAATTTATGTATGAAAATGACGGGTGTGTCATGCGTGTGAGTAGGGTGAAAAAGATAGGACGGGAGGTGAGCGTGTGACCAATATTATCGTGGCGCTGCCGAAGATAGAAGATGCTAAGGGTATTCGCGGCGTGCTGGTGAAGAATGGTTTTCAGGTCACGGCAGTCTGTTCGACAGGAGCCCAATGCTTAAGTCATCTGCGTGATTTAAGCGATGGCATTGTCATCTGTGCGTACAAGATGACGGACATGATATATACGGAACTACATGACTGTCTCCCGCAGGGGTTTGATATGTTGCTTGTGGCATCACAGACGGTACTTAACGAATATCGATGTGATGATATCATGTGTCTCGCGATGCCTTTTAAGGTACACGACCTCATCAATACGGTTGATATGATGAGTCAGACGATTATGCGAAGGAAGCGTAAAGTTAAGGCCGGACCGAGGCAGCGGAGCATTGAGGAAACGGCGCTGCTCAAAGAGGCGAAAGAACTTCTGATGAATCGCAATCATATGTCGGAGGAGGAGGCGCATCGATATATCCAGAAATGCAGCATGGACAGCGGCACAAACATGGTGGAGACGGCGCAGATGGTGTTGACGATGATGCGCGAGTAGAGCACATTTTGCATAGAATTATGCAATGAATGTGCTCTATTTGTTTATATAGTGTGGTATGATATAAAGTAAATATGCGGAAGGAGAAGGTCTATGAAGTTTACAAAAATGCACGGATGCGGAAATGATTATATTTACATTAATAGTTTTACAGAAAAGATTGCGCAGGTCAAAAAGCCGGAATTAGTAAGACGGCTCAGCGACAGACATTTCGGAATCGGCGGAGACGGAGTGATATTCATTAATCCGTCTAAAGAGGCCGACTTCGAGATGGAGATGTACAATGCCGACGGAAGCAGGGCTGAAATGTGTGGGAACGGTATCCGCTGTGTGGCAAAATATGTCTTTGATAAAGGACTGACGGATAAAACTGACATAAGTATCACAAGCTGCGGACAGGTAAAATATTTACAGCTTTTCCTAAAAGAAGGGAAAGTGGAGTCCGTCAGAGTGAATATGGGAGCGCCGGAACTTAGAACTGGGCGGATACCGGTAACCATGGAAGAGGCGGAGAACCGGATTAATATCGGTGGCGGGATTGCTACAACAGATGAGAAGGAGGATGCCGGTGAATGCGCAGTGGTACGGGGAAGCGACAGTGCTATTGATGAACCCATCATGGTACAAGGGCAAGAATACAGAATGACATGCGTGTCAATGGGGAATCCTCATGCCGTTATATTCATGGACAATGTAACGGATTTAAAGATTGAACAAATCGGTCCATATTTTGAAAATCATGAAAGGTTCCCGAAGCGTATCAACACGGAGTTTGTCAAGGTGCTGGACAGAAAAACAGTACAGATGCGCGTCTGGGAACGAGGTACGGGAGAGACGCTCGCCTGCGGTACGGGATGCTGTGCGACGGTGGTTGCCTGTATTTTAAATGGTTTGACGGAAGAAACGGTTACTGTTAAACTATTAGGTGGCGAGATTTTAGTCACATGGGACAGGGAAGCGAATCTGGTCTATATGACGGGTCCGGCAAGGACCGTGTTTGAAGGTGAATGTTAAGCCAAGGAAAGGGTGGAGGAAATTATGGTGAAAGTAAACGACAATTATTTAAAATTACCCGGCAGTTATCTTTTTTCTACGATTGCAAAGAAAGTAAACGCTTACACGGCGGCGAATCCGGATAAGAAAATTATCAGATTAGGGATTGGTGATGTGACGCAGCCGCTTTCCGCCTCGGTCATAAGTGCATTGCACAGTGCGGTGGATGAAATGGCAGATGCCGCTACGTTCCACGGTTATGCGCCGGATTTAGGATATGAGTTCTTAAGAAAAGCGATTGCGGATAATGATTATAAAGCAAGAGGATGTCAGATTGAGGCGGATGAAATTTTTGTTTCGGACGGTGCGAAGTGCGATTCCGGCAACATACAGGAGATTTTCGCGCTGGATAATAGAATTGCGGTCTGCGATCCGGTATATCCGGTTTATGTGGACACCAATGTCATGGCGGGAAGAACGGGTACATACGACCCGGCGTCTGAGAGATGGAGCGATGTGATTTATATGCCTTGCACGGCGGAGAACAATTTTGCGCCCGAGCTGCCGAAGGAAGTGCCGGATTTGATATATCTATGCTTTCCAAACAACCCGACAGGTTCTACGATTAACAAGGCAAGGCTTCAGGAGTGGGTGGACTATGCCAACAAGAATGGTTCTATGATTATTTATGATGCGGCTTATGAGGCATATATTTCAGAAGCAGATGTTCCTCACACGATTTATGAGTGCGAGGGAGCAAGAACTTGTGCGATTGAGCTTCGCTCTTTCTCCAAGAATGCTGGATTTACCGGTGTCCGCCTAGGATTTACGGTGATTCCGAAGGAGTTAAAAGCAGGCGACGTGTCCTTACATGCTTTGTGGGCAAGACGCCATGGTACCAAATATAACGGCGCGCCTTATATTGTTCAGAAAGCGGGTGAGGCGGTATACAGCGAATCCGGTAAGAAGGAAACAAAAGAGCTGGTTGCGTATTATATGAAAAATGCAGCTTATATCATGGAAGGCTTGAAATCTGCGGGGTTTGATGTGTCCGGCGGTGTGAATGCGCCTTATATCTGGCTGAAAGCGCCGAACAATATGACAAGTTGGGAGTTTTTCGATTACTTATTGGAGAATGCCAATGTGGTCGGCACGCCGGGTTCAGGATTCGGTCCCAGCGGTGAGACATATTTCCGTCTGACGGCGTTTGGCAGTTACGAGAACACGGTAGAGGCGGTTGACAGGATTAAGAAGCTGTCAATTTAATTCTAAAGGAAAGGATCCGGGAATTAGCTATGCGCGACGAATCGACAATGTATCGGCTTTTTATGGATATCGCAACTGCGGACGAGAGAATTCTGGCAGTCTACATGAATGGTTCAAGAACCAATCCCAACGTGCAGAATGATATTTTTCAGGATTATGACATCGTATATGTGGTGAAAGAGACACGATCATTTATTGAGGATCGAGAATGGATTCATAGGTTCGGAAATGTTCTGTATATGCAGTATCCTGATGAAAGTCCTGATTATCCGAGCGATAAGGAGAACTCTTATGGCTGGCTGATGCAGTTTGACGACGGCATTAGGATTGACCTGACTGCGCAGAGCATTGCATATGCGAAAGAGCATATCCATGACGATAAGCTTTGCAGGATATTGCTGGATAAAAATAATATTCTGCCTGAAATTCCGGAATCCACGGACGCGGATTATTATGTGAAGAAACCGACACAAGCACAGTTCCTCGCATGTGTTAATGAGTTCTGGTGGTGCAGCAATAACATTGCCAAAGGGCTGTGGCGTGGAGAGATGCCTTACGTGCAGGACATGACAAATTTTGTTGTGCGCAAACAACTTGAGAAAATGCTTTCGTGGAAAGTGGGCATTATCACCGATTTTGGCGTGAGCGTCGGTAAGTCGGCGAAATATCTGTACAGATGGATTGGTGAGGAAGAGTATCAGCGTTATCTGAATACTTATTTTGGCGGAAATACGGAAGAAGCATGGAAGGCTGTACTTGCGATGGGCGAGTTGTTTGACGAGGTAACGGAGTATGTAGCCGATGGGCTGGGGTATGCCTATGACCCGACGGAAGGACGGGCAGCGGCGGCTTATCTTAAGCATGTGCGTGAATTGCCGAAGGATGCGAAACAGGTGTATTAATAGTCGACAGGGAGCACAATGGTCTGTAGAAGGCAAGAGTATACAGGAGACAAGATCATTCCGGAAAATCAACGACTCTTTTAGCATTTACGACTTCCAGCTCGACCCCGAAAGCACGAATAAATAAACAGAAAGCATTGATAATAAAATGAAAAATACCGCATACAAGCCGCTGACGGCAACACCGTACAAACAAAATGAAACATATCAGGAACGGCAGCCTTCAAATCCGGAACTGGCAAAATATATCTGTTGTTTTTGGGGAAGCACTCATCCTTATCTGAAAAGAAAAGAGCATGATGCTTTGGAACTGGTGATTCCGGATACATGTGTGGATATCATTTACAATATTGATCATACGGACAATACGATTGCCGGCGGGTTCTGTGGAATTAACGACGTTGCTTTTATGAGCGGCAATGACAGGACATGCGGGCATCTTGTTTCTACGTTTGCCATCCGATTTTATGCATGGGGAGTCTATCCTTTTGCAGAGGATTCGCTGTATGGAACCGTGAACGGATTTTATGATGTGCGCTCCAGATTCACATGGCTGGACCGGGTGCTGCGGCAGCAGTTATTTGACAAATATTCGTTGGAGGAAAGAAGCAGGGGTGCGGAAGAAATGTTTCTTGCAAGGATGTCTGCGGCGGAGACGGGTTCTACGACGGAATGTGTGCCGATAGGCGGTATGTCAACCGTCGTCAGAGTCAGAGAGAACAGTATTGTTGAGCGCGCGGTAGCACAGATTCTTCTGTGTAACGGCGTCTTGAACGTGGTACAGCTTGCGCAGGAATGTTTTGTCAGTAGCCGGCAGTTAGAAAGGATTTTTCATGAATATATCGGAATGACGCCGAAGAAATTCTGTAATCTTGTGCGCTACCAGTGTCTGTGGGGAGAGATTATACGTAATCCGGTATTTCAGGCGGCGGATGCGGTATATCGTTACGGATATGCTGACCAGTCGCATATGTTGCGGGAATTTAAACGATATCATTCGATGGATATTCGCAGGGCAAGGGCGCGCGCCTGTGAAAATGTCGGAAATATTCAATACAACTGTAGTGACGGACGGTATCATATATGATAATTCGGAACGGAAATGTTGCTTTAAGACGGGGATCGGGATATTTTCTTTCCGTCTGTATATTAAAGCGATTTTATCTAGACGAAAAACCGGAGAGAAAGGGATGGATATGCGTATGAAATACAGTTGTGTACTGATTGCCGTGAAAGATATGGAAAAGTCGCTGCGGTTTTACAAGGAGTTATTTGGGCAGGAGGTTACGCTTGATCTGGGCGACAACAAGGCGCTTAAGGACGGGCTTGTTTTGCAGGCACATTTCGATGAACTTGCAGGTTTTACGAAGGAGACGATGAAATATCGTTCCAATACGATGGAACTTTATTTTGAGACAGAAGATTTTGAAGGGTTTATGGAGGTGCTGGATGCGCACCCGGAGGTGGAGCGGCTCCATGATGCAAAGACATTTCCGTGGTTGCAACGCGGGATACGCATCTTTGACCCGGACGGACATTTGATTGAAGTGTCGGAGAGTATGTATTCGGTAGCCTGCAGACTGTTTGCATCCGGAAAGGATATCGCGGAGACATCAGAACTGATTCAGCATCCGGTAGATTTGGTTACGATATGGCATGAGGAATATATGAAATCGGGGCAGCGTGATTTCAGCGTTTGTGGGACAGACTGTACCACATGCTACTGTTTCGGGGAAATGTGTGCGGGCTGTAACGCATGCAGCGGAAAGGTCTTTCATGTGCCGGAAGGACAGACATGCGCAATCTATGATTGTACCGTAAACAGCAAGGGATATAAGCACTGCGGGGAATGTGATGCGGCGCCGTGTGAAATCTGGATGAAGACGAGGGACCCTAAATTTACGGATGAGGAGTTTGACGAAAATATCAGGATGCGTATGGAGGCATTGAAGAATATCTGATTTTTGCTGTTTATATTATATATGCTTGAATATATGTGTATCTGATGTTAAGCTAGGATTTATAGTCTGTTTCATTACGTTATATGCTGTATACTGTGCATCAGGCAGAACAGACAGACTATACGGAGAGAATATGCAGAATAACAGAAAGGTACATTTTTGATATGACAGGAGATAAAACGAACACAGCATCACAACATACAGACAGGAGAAGAAGCACTTTTTCAGGAAAGCTGGGATATGTTCTTGCAGTCGCAGGGTCGGCAGTAGGACTTGGAAATATCTGGAGATTTCCCTATCTTGCGGCGAAATACGGCGGCGGTATATTCCTTCTGACTTATCTGATACTTATGCTGACGTTCGGCTATGCACTGATCGTATCGGAAACTGCGTTGGGGCGTATGACAAAGAGAAGCCCGGTAGGAGCGTTTCAGATATTCGGTAAGAAACTGCCGCTTAAGTTCGGCGGCTGGGTAAACGCCGTGATTCCCATGCTGATCGTACCTTATTACAGCGTGATCGGCGGCTGGGTTATCAAATATCTGTTTGAGTATCTGCGGGGTAATTCGCAGACTCTGGCGCAGGATGACTATTTTACGGGCTTTATTTCCGGCGGTTTTAGCGCAGAGTTATGGTTCCTTGTGTTCAGTCTGGTAGTGATTGTTGTTTTGTTTGCAGGCGTTAAGCACGGCGTTGAGCGGGTTTCCAAGGTAATGATGCCGCTGCTTGTCATTCTGGCTGTTTTTGTGGCAGGCTATTCCATGACCAGACCCGGGGCGCTTGAAGGCGTGAAATATTTTCTGATTCCGAATTTTGATAATTTTTCATGGATGACGGTAGTTGCCGCCATGGGGCAGATGTTTTATTCTCTCTCCATTGCTATGGGTATTTTGTATACTTATGGTTCTTATATGAAAAAAGAAGTGGATATTGAGCAGTCCACTACACAAGTGGAGATATTCGATACGGCGATTGCCATGCTGGCAGGGTTGATGATTATTCCGGCAGTCTTTGCTTTTTCGGGCGGAGATCCGGATACGCTGCAGGCGGGTCCGTCGCTGATGTTTATTACGATTCCTAAAGTGTTTGCGAGTATGGGATTCGGAACCGGCGCGGGTATTATGTTTTTCCTGCTGGTACTGCTTGCGGCACTGACGAGCGCTATTTCTCTGGCGGAATCAGGTGTTTCCACGTTTGAAGACCAACTCGGGATCGGACGCCATAAAGCGACGGTTTTGATGGGGATTATCATGATTTTATTTGGTTCGGTGTCTGCACTTGGATTTGGCGTACTTGATTTCGTCAAGCTTCTGGGAATGTCGATTCTGGATTTCTTTGATTTCCTAACGAATTCGCTGATGATGCCAATCGCAGCGCTGGCAACATGTCTGCTTGTTACCCGCGTGGCAGGTCTTAATAAAATTATAGATGAAGTAGAACAGTCCTCTGAATTTAAACGTAAGAAAATGTATTGCTTTTTCATGAAATATTTAGCGCCGGTATGTATTGTGATTATCCTGCTCAGTTCCATTGCGAATGTGTTTGGATGGATTACGATGTAACGGACAATATATGTATGGACAGTATCTATTTCCGCGAGTAGCGCGTTAAGTGACTGTCTGCAAGCATTTGACTGAAATCATCTTCCGGCGGCGGAGGGTGATTTTTTTATTACTTGACGTACAGTTGAGATGTGTTATAATAAAACACATGATTTAAAACATGTGTTTTAGAAAGGAGCAATATATGCCGCCGAGAGCAAAGTTTACAAGGGAAGAGATTATTGAGGGTGCTTTTCAGATGGCAAGAGAGGAAGGTATTGATAAGATTACAGCCAGAGAATTAGGCAAAAAGCTGCAAAGCTCCGCACGCCCTATTTTCACAGTCTTCGAGAATATGGAAGAGGTCAAGGCGGAAGTGATTGTCCGGGCGAAAGAACTTTACGGCTGTTACATTGAAGAAGGCTTACATCAGGAATTGGCGTTCAAAGGAGTCGGTATGGCATATATTAAGTTCTCGATGCAAGAGCCGATGTTGTTTCAGCTTCTTTTTATGAGCGCGGTGTCCGGGAAGTCAGGGGTGGAGAGTATTCTGCCGCAGATAGACGAAAACTATGAAGATATTCTGCAATCGGTGCAGAAGTATGTGGATACCAGAGAAGCGGCGGATATGATTTACCAGCATTTGTGGACTTATACGCATGGTATCGCAACGATGTGTGCCACTGGACTGTGCAGTTATACGTTGGAGCAGATCGGAGAAAGACTGACACAAATTTTTACTGCGCTGATGATGGAGAAAAGGCTGAACTGTAACAAGAAGGAGGGTGAGCAGATTGAAAATTAGAAATTTTCAATCGCGAGATTTGTGTCCGCGCATTGCTTGCCACAAACTCGTCATGCGCAAAAAGCAGCGCAGAAAGGAGAAAAATCATGATAAAGATTGAAAATGTATATAAATCATACGGGACAGGCGACAGCCGCAATGAGGTTTTAAAAGGGGTGTCTCTTACGGTTGAAGAAGGTGATTTTGTAGTGATACTCGGCACATCGGGTTCAGGCAAATCCACGCTCTTAAATGTTGTTTCGGGATTGGAGGCGGCGGATGAAGGGACGATATGTTATGATACAATGGACCTGTCATCCATGAGCGATAGTGAACTGACGAAATTCAGGAAAGAATATATCGGCTATATTTTTCAACAGTATTTCCTGCTGCCCAATCTGAATGTGGACAAGAATGTGAAAATGGGCGCAGATCTTGCGGGCAATAAGGAATACAGAGAGACAATCAAAGCTGTCGGACTGGAAGAGAAGCGGGGGAAATACCCGCATGAATTAAGCGGCGGAGAGCAGCAGAGAGTTTCCGTGGCAAGAGCGCTTGCCAAGAAGCCCAAAGTACTTTATCTGGATGAGCCTACTGGAGCACTTGACGAGCAGACCGGAAGGCAGGTTCTTCATTATATCTGCAAATTAAAAAAAGAACTCGGATTTACAATGGTCATGGTGACGCACAATCAGAATATTGCACAGATGGCCGACACAGTGATCCGCATGAACAGTGGAAAGATCGTGGAAACTTATCATAACACGGAGCAGAAGACGGCTTATGAGATTGCATGGTAAGCAGTCCGGAAGTAAGATAGCGGACTGTCTGAATCATGTGTGATACAGAGAGGAATATAAGATGATAATCAGTTTCAAAGATATATTTAAAATGAGCGGAATTATGATTGTGAGTTTTTGCGCCGTATTTGTGTGTACGCTTTTCTTGAATTATTACATAGATATCACGGCAATCGAAGCGTCGATTACGGGACAGATGGCTAAGATCATGTATGAAGCGATGCGCAATACCGCAAAGGTGGTCAGTTCCGTGAGCGGAGGATGTCTGCTGTTGACCAGCGTGGTGCTTCTGTGCTTTTACATCGGACACTATGTGGATACCCACAAGAAGCAGCTTGGCATTCTGAAAGCTTTGGGATATTCAAGGTTCGCCGTGGCGAAAGGGTTTGCAGTGTTCGGACTATGCGTGCTCATAGGCACGGCGGCGGGATATGTGGGAGCGCATATGCTGATGCCGAAGTTTTATGAAGTGCAGAATGCGGAGGGCTATTTTCCGTCGTTTGACGCATCGTTTCATCCGGCGCTTTTTGCTGCGCTCGTAGGACTGCCTACTGTCTTTTTTGCAATGCTTGCGGTTTTCTACAGCTATCATAGACTGAAGGTGAGCGCGCTGTCCCTTATGCGGGAGATGACAACGGCTAAGGTGGTCAAGGCAAAAAAGGAGACGGATATGCCTTTTCTAACAGAACTTAGAACAAGCAGTATCAGGCAAAAGAAATCTCTTGTGTTTTTTATCAC
>ERZ779631.22-NODE-22-length-57199-cov-7.010535_pt1 | contig 57199 bp, 52 predicted proteins | sample MGYA00514193_ERZ779631 | MGnify/ENA primary metagenome ERZ779631 (study PRJEB29562, sample SAMEA4376710) | mouse gut metagenome | isolation source: Cecum | study: EMG produced TPA metagenomics assembly of the A DSS colitis mouse model was used to assess the microbial...
TGATAATTACATTATACCAAATATAGGCGGTGGTATCTACTTTTTCAGCGGCCTCTACAGTAATACGGGGGTACTAAATACAAGGTGCTCTATGTACGGAAATTCTGAAAATTTAGACAATTCTTTGACGGCTTCTGTTGACTGGATAGCTTTTACTTCTACCCTTATCCCTAATGTGGCTGAAATGATCTCTTTCCTCGGATATTCCGCAGATGATTTTCTCATGCTTTCCCGGGGTGCAAACGGCTATAAGAGAATGCACCGTCTGGAAGGTTCGCCGGTCACTATCCTGTCGGACGGCAATGAAGATATGGGAATACATGTTGTCATTGGCGGTTCTGCCATTCCTGACCTTCTCAGCCATTTCAAGAATACAATAACATATGATACCCCTTTCGGTGATGACGCCGTATGCCTTAGTGACCTTGATAACAGTATCATGGTCGAATTTTTATGCCAGATAAAGCGGATTGGCTGGCTCACCCGTTTTGACCTTGCTGTAGATGACCACGGTGCGCGCTTCTTTACCGTTGACGATGTGCGCATGTTCCTTGACCGTCAGGATGTTGTCAGCAAATTCAGGACATACCGCGATGTATATGAAGCAACATTCAGCAATGAAGATACCGGACATACTATTTATTTCGGCAGCCGTCAGAGTGAGGTCATGCTCCGGGTATACGATAAGCAGCTTCAGCAGAACCAGCGTGCAGCTTCTCCGGAAGATATGATCGCGGAACCGTGGGTACGCTGGGAAATCGAACTTAAGAATGACCGTGCAAATATCGCTGCTGATTTTCTGATCCAGCGCAAGGGACTCGGCGAGATCATCATGGAGATATTAAATAATTACGTGCGCCTTATTGTGCAGGATGATTCTAATCGCTCCCGCTGCTCTTCTCATCCCCTTTGGGAAAAGTTTGTCGGTATGGTTGGCAAACTGCGTCTATACGTGGAAACTGTAGATAAAACAATCGAAGAAAAGAAACGTTGGCTGATCCGGCAGTGCCTTCCGACTATCGCCGGAGTCATCATTGCCGACGGTGGCAGTTTTGATATCATCACACAGCACTTCGATGATGCCGTGTCACGGATGAGCAGCAGTCTCAGACATCTTGTTGCTGAAAAGAATCCTGACTGGTCGTATGATTATGATTCTGTGCTGACGTAGATTTGGCGAATATGTACAATCTGAATCTTACTTTTGGTTCTGATCCGTCCGGATGCAGCGTCATCTGATTGTGCATATCTGACAAAAACATACAGCCTTTGCTATTATCGACAAGTTATGCTATGCTTGTCTTGTTGTCATACCCAATCCGGCAACGGAAAGGGGGTGAGTTAATTGCATGATGCGATTGTGTCTGTTTTTGTCACTGTCATGGGTGGTGTGATCTGCCATTACATCATCAAATGGCTGGATAGTGGCAAAGGTGACAACTAGCCTCGGTCTGGTCCCGCCGTAATGGGAATAGAATACCCCAGAGCTGACCCTCTGGGGTATTTGTTTGGTGAGTCATTTTGCATGATTTCACTGTATCTGTTTTGCCTAATGGCATTATAGCATATGCAGAAACTGATTGCAAGATACATTAAAATAGTCCCGTGTTTTACCGATTTCGGTTTATCCAGTCTTGGTAATTGATACCCCCAGTTTATTTATATGTCCATGTTCTTTTTGATATTGTTGAACATATTGTTTAATTATTATGGCAGCCATTTTTGATTCTGTTCTATCTTCTCTTTTGCAAATTTCCTTGAAGATGCTATATATGTCTTCATCAATTACCGTTTGTATAATTGGTTTCTTTGTTGGCATAGTTACTCCTATCAAAATGTTATTGACAGTTAATAACTTTGTATGGTATTTTGTTATTGAAAGTTATTAACCTTTATTGTCCGTTAATAATTTTGTATCTTTCTCCCCCGCAGGGCGGCACAATACCCCTATCATACGTCCTGCGGTATAAGGAGATACATAGTCTCATGATAGCAGAGGAAAAGGAAAAAAACAAGCAGCAGGAAAAGGTTGAGGTAAAGGAACATGGAAACAGAATATATTTACACAGTTGTCAGGGAAGATTATGTTACTGGCGAACGTGCCAAGCGTACAAAAAAGTTCTATTCCTTCACGCCGCGTCTTAAGGTCGGCGGTTTGTATACCCATCTCGGGAAAGGGTTTCCCGGCTGCCATCGTGTCCTGAGTGTGAAGGAACATCTTGTTCCCGGTTGCGACTGGATCCATTAACGGTGTTATACGCTGCATCTTAAAACAAATGCAGATATTGGGAGGGGCAAAGCTTCCATAGATGCAGCGTCTGACATAAATGTAACTGAAAACAGTATTTGAAAAGAGAAAGGAAAAGGTAGAAAAATGGATGGAGTAAAATTTCAGGTGCTGGGGTTTCGTGATTTTAACAGAAAATCGGATAATAAGCGGTTGACAATTTTAACGGCTATTTCACAGTGCACACCGGCAGACAATTCAAGGGGTATTTTTGGCAACAAGTCAACCGATTTCTTCCTGCCTGATGACAAGGTAGGCACCCTTACCGTGGAATGTATCGGTCAGGAGTTTATCCCGGAATACTCTCTTGGTGGTTTTGGCAGGCCCGTGATGAGCGGCTTTGTCCTTAAGCCATGGAAATAGGTGCATCGGATATGGAGCTTCTGGAAACGGAAGGAACGGAAATGCCGGATGATACCATTGCCGGAGATGTTCCCGCCACTCCGGAACCCACCCTTCCCGAAGACAGTATGGAAACAGTTCCGTCCGATGGAGATATCCCGGAAGAAAATGCCGGGGAAAATTCCGGTACAGACTCCGGTGAAGATGCTGGACTGCCGTCTGTGGATGATACCATGGAGGAAGCGGAAGAAGACTGTGATGCACCGGAAGAACTGCCCGTTTCTGTCAGCGGCAATGATACCGTGACGGTCAGTGGCAACGCCGTCATATTTCCGGAAGATTTTGATTTTTCCATGTTCAGTGTGGGTGACCCGGACAGCCTGACCGGTCTTGATGCGCTCATTGAAGCGGAGACATATCAGACAGAAGTGATATGCAGCGTATCGGTCGGGATCATGTTTTTTCTTGGTATCATCGCCGGGATCCTCCTGATCCATGGGTTCCGTCTGAGGAGGGTATGACATAATGGACATGAACAACATGATAGAGCTCTGTCGTCAGTATGTCAGTGTTGCCGGTGTTGGCATCGTCTTTGGCGGTGCTATGGGCGGCATTGTAATAATAATCGATCATGTGATCACAAGTAGTTTTTCGATGTTGAAAGGCAGGTGAAAAAGAAATGAGTTTACCGTTATTAGCTTCCAAGTTGGCGGTTGTTCCCGTTGCGCTTTCTGCTGGTACAGACGCTGCAGGTTTTGATGTCACCACAGTCATGAGTGGCGCCGTCGATACGACAAAAGCCCAGATGTTTTCCGTACTCGGAATTGTAGTTCCTGCGATCGTTGCCATCACGGCAGCGGTGGTCGGTATCAAGTTCGGTATCGGCTGGCTACGTAAGATCAAAGGATAGGCTGTCGCCAGAGCGGGCAGAGGTGTTTTTAAATGCCCCTGCCCCTTTTCTTACCGTGCTGCTCTTTTTCGACTTCGTTCCATGCGCTCTCAATGTATGGCGTTGTTTTATCATACTGGATGATCTCAGTCTTTCCGCGGTACGGTATCTTGAACCTGCGCCTGACCTTCCTGAGCTGCCGTTCTCTTTTCCGCCGCTTCCGGATCTCCTGCGTGGTAGGTATCTTTTCTTCCTTAACGGCTTTGATCTTCGGTCTCTGTCCGAACTGTCTGTAGAGGAACACGACGCAGGCGATCAAAGTGATAGCTTCCAGTATATTGTATAAGTTTTCCATGTGTAATACTCCTTTGGAACTATTTTATTAGTATCTGCAGATAATGTAAAGTAGGTGTTTGTATGAAGATAATGAAAAAAACCTTTTTTAAAAGACTGTTCATATACATCCTGTCTGTTGTCATCCTCTCCGTCTCCATCGGTGATGTGTTCATAGATACTGACGGTATCGGGACTGTCCACGCTGTCGCCCCTACCGCCATCGGTCTGGATGTCATGTATGCCATCTGTGAATATTTCGGTTACACTACCCTGACCTATACCTGCGGCAAAGAACTGCCGGAGATATCCAGTGATGATGCTGCAAAGCTTGGACATGACCTGATGGTGGCGCTCTATGGACATGACGCAATTTTCCAGCCGGATGCCCCCATCTACCAGATCCCGCAGCAGGATGGCACGGTCGCTGTTCTCACGGGCGACGGGCAGAGCTACGTCTTCGGTACGGAAGCATTGCAGGAGACCGCTGCTACCGACTTCACTGTCATCCAAGGCGGCAAAAACGACGGCGGTGATGATGACGACGATAATGACGGTGATGACAATAACAACATCATCCATTTCCCGAAGCTTGCCACCGAAGCCGGAAAGAAGGCTTTTGCATTTACTGTCGGCGGTGCCCTGCTGTTCGGTGAACTGGTCTCCACCGTCTACCATGACTGGATAAATGGGGAACCGGATAACATTCTGGACCCGGTCTTTGAGAAATACCCGGATGTGACGGCCGGGGATATCGCGGAGCAGTGGAGCGGACATGGTTTTCAGTTTAATATGACAGCCGTTAACCATATTACGCACGTATGTGACTGTGGTGTAACTTATCATGGAGTTTATTCTATATCCGGGCTTGACTGTTTTTCACCAGTTGCTGTTCTATTTTCATCTGGCACGTATTCTTTTAGATATGTCAATAGCAAGGGAGAATTTGATGTCATGAGCCCCCGTATAACTTATACGCGTCCATGCTGCGGTCGATATTCTGCAAGTTCTAGCTATGGTCTAAGTGCAGATTTTATCGGTTCTTTTACTTCGAATGTTCCTATTTTTACAGACCTGCAATCTTGTAAAAATTACCTCCAGACCGGCGCCGGCTACGAAGCTGCCATCAACTACGCCCAGGAATACCGCATCGCCGACTGGCTCGCGGATGCCGATTACTGGAAGGGCGAACTCATTGACCCTCTGACCGGCTTAAACGCCCTCTCCGACTGGTACAATATCGCCCGGCATCAGGGTCTGAATGCATTGGGCAACGAACCTGCTGTCGATGACATGCGCGATTACCTGCGGGACTACTTTGCCAACCTTGGTACCGATGTCTTACCGGAAGTTGATCCATCCCTTGCGCCCATCAAGTATCCTGCTACCCTTCCGGATGTTGTCATTGACCCTGCGAAGAATCCGGCAGTGTCACCATCTGGCTTTCCCGGTATCAACCCCGGTCCCGGAACAAAACCAGATCCCGGCACTGATCCTGATCCCGGAACTGATCCTGATCCCGGTACGGAACCGGGCACCGATACAGAGATAAAAGTTAATGTGTCAGATTATCAGGCGGACCTGCGCAGACTGTTCCCCTTCTGCATCCCGTTTGATTTTGTCACCCTACTCAATGCACTTGATGCCGAACCGGTGGCACCCTGCTTTGATTTTCCGGTGAGCATCCCCGCGCTCAATTACCAGACGACAATTAAACTGGATATGTCCGTGTTTGATGATGTTGCGAAAGTAATACGCATCTGTGAGAAGGTGAGCTTCCTGATCTTTCTCATGTTTGCCACATCCAAAGTGATAAGGTGGTGATACTGTGCTTGCTTTTATGAAAGAACTTCTTGATAAATTTTTGGAGCTACTGCTCTCACTGTTCCCGCTCTCCCCGTTCACATCCGTGATAGAGGAACTGTCTTCCCTTCCCTATCTCGGTTATATCAATTGGTTCCTCCCAATCGGGGACTTCATCAAGATGGGAACTCTCTGGCTCGCAGCGATTGCTGCATACTATGCATGGAGCGTCATCGCACGCTGGGTCAAGATATTGTCGTAGAAGTGATAAGATTGAAAATCAGGATTTTCAATCGCGAGATTTGTGTCTGTGCGTTGCCAGCCACAAACTCGTTATGCGCAAAGAGCAGCGCGGAAATGAGGGTGGATATGATAGAACTGTACTCCGGCACGCCCGGAAGCGGCAAAAGCCTGCACACTGCAAAAGAAATACGGAGGCGTCTTCGAATGTTCAAGCGGGTCATCATAGGGAATTTCTATGTAAATACGAAGACCATCAAACGTTGTAAAGGCACTTATCTTTTTGTTATGAATGACCGCCTGACGCCGGAACGTCTCCTCCAGTTTTCCAGAAAGCTCTCAAAGCATCTCGGACGCCGGTTAAAAGAAGGTGAGATCCTCCTGATCATAGATGAGGCACAGCTCCTCTTTAACAGCCGAGAATGGCAGAACATCAGCCGGAACGGGTGGCTCTCTTTTTTCTCCCAGCACCGGCATTATGGTTATGATATCATCCTTGCAGCACAGTTTGACCGTATGCTTGACCGTCAGGTCCGCTGTCTCATCGAGTATGAAGAGATCCACCGGAAAGTGAGCAGGTTCGGCTATATCGGTTTCTTTGTCGGACTGTTCACCCATGACAACCTGTATGTTGCTGTCAAACACTGGTATCCCATCAGGGAGCGCATTGAGGGCAACTTCTTTTTCGGGTCAAGGAAACTGTTCGCGATCTATGACTCCTATAACCACTTTGACGCACCAGCGCAGGGACAGCGCATGAGTGGGGATAGAAGGGGCCCCACGATTGCGCTGCCACTACCCGTTCGACCGGAAAGACCGGAAGAAGAGGAAACAGACGGCGACATAGTGTTCATTGACCTCAATGAAGGTTAAGCTGCCACCCTCCCCCTTTTTCCTTGTCCGTGCCCTAAAAAAAAAGTAAGTGGTCATGCACACGCTTTCCGTGCATGATTGCTGGGCAGCGGGACCCATTGGGGCGGTGGGCTGACAGCAAAACGCAGGTTTAGACCACCGTCCGTCATATGATAACTTTGACAGGAGATGATTTCATGAACATGGCAGAATGGATCGACATAGGCATTACCAATGGCGTCGTGGATATGCCGGAAATTGAGGAAAAGACCTTTGAAGAAATCTACAAGCAATGGTTTAAGATGAAGCTGAATGTGATACGCGCCCAGAGCTGTGACCGCATTGAAGTGACCTATAACCGTTACTATGCCGGAAGCTGGCTTGTTTCCTCCAATATATCGGCTCTGGATGAAGCGGCGTTTGTACGCTTTCTCACCGGTATCATCATCGGATACGGTAATATCACTACCAAAGAGTTCAGCCGGATCTTCCAGATAGCAAACAATGTCGTTACCTATGCACGATATCTAAACCTTGGCGGTGCAAAGCTGCTTGACTGGGAAATGGTCTGGCGGTATGTCCCCGAAGGAAAGATCGTTCCCGATTACCATCAGGATTTTGCTGTTCCAAAGCAAGACGTAGAGAAGCTGCTCCATCTGGTCATTGTCAAGAATATCTATCCCCTGAAGCGTTCCGCCTGCCTTTGTCTGGTCATGAATTTTTTCCTTGGTCTGCGCGTGGGTGAACTTGCTTCCCTCACATGGCAGGATATTGATATTGACCGCAGAGTCCTCCGCATCTATAAGACAGAGACAAAAGCCTATAACCACGATGAAGAAGGGAACCGCTGCGGCTCCATGGTCTACTCTGTTGTGGAAGACCTGAAGACGGTCTATTCCGTCCGGGAGATCCCCCTGCTCCCTGAGACTCTTTATATCCTGAAAGAGCTGCGCGCCCATCATGATAACTGTGGTTATGCCAGTCCTTATCTTGCCTATGACGGAAAAGATACGATACTTGTCCGTTCCCTTGACCGGACACTTCGGAGACTGTGCAGCTATTGTGAGGTGAAATATTTCAACACGCATATGATCCGCAAGACATTTGCAACGATGCTGCACGCTTCAGGGATGCCGACGCGGTATATCAGCGACCTGCTGGGTCACTCCGAGATGGTGACCACAGAACGCAACTATATCCTTACCTATAAGGATAATTATAACGCCCTGCTCGGTTACATGCATAAGGGGCTTGATTTCAAACTGAATGGTTGTTATTCTTAATGAATGTACAAGAATCTTACATTGAATATGATATGCTGAAAGGAAACATAAACAGAATGTTTGTTACCGATGACATAAAAGAATTGGCATGTATGCATGAATTTGCCAAGAAAAGACTTGAGGAACTTTATGAATATCATTATGCAAGACTTACTGCAGTAAAATAACGACTGTAACTAATCATTTGTAACTGCAAACAAAAAAATACCCAGAAAAGCTTCTGGGTATCGTTTAGACCAGAGCGCGAGACGGGACTCGAACCCGCGACCCCGACCTTGGCAAGGTCGTGCTCCACCAACTGAGCCACTCGCGCATATCACTCATCCGGCTTATCGCTCGGACAAGTAATAATATACTATATGGCTTTTGCTTTGTCAATATTAAAATTACATTTTATTATATTCGATTATCTTTTTGAATTTTTCTAATTACATGCACAATTTCATGTTTTTCAAGACAATTCCTCTATTCCATTTGTTATGACGACAATTTCACTTTCATCATCATACTTTTCCCGCACATTTAATCCGATATATCCGCTCCAAAGATTCGTCAACCCTCTCCTCGGAAATCGTGCCATCCTGCACAGCTGTAAGAAGCGCGTTATACGCCGACTCAAAATCGTCCGGCATAAGAAGCATATCCGCCCCCGCTTCCACTGCCATAATTACCGCTTCCTCAGATGTGTAATATTCGGTAATCGCTCCCATATTTAGTGCGTCTGTGATAATGACTCCCTGAAAGCCTAATTCATTTCTAAGCACATCCGTCATAACAGTTTTAGACAGACTGGAAGGAACAGCATCCCCTTCCACATCTGACATCGTAACATGACTTACCATGACAAAATCTGCTCCAGCATCAATTCCTGCCTTAAAAGGTATAAAGTCTGTAGCGCGCATCTCGTCCAGTGTTTTACTCGTTGCCACTCTGCCGTCATGGGTATCCTCTGTCATATCCCCAAGTCCCGGGAAATGTTTCAGACACGAACTGACTCCGGCGCCTTCTATACCGCCCACCGCATTAGCAACCATCTCTCCCACTAACTGAGCGTCCGCTCCGAAAGAACGGGCGCCTATCATACTATCCTCTGAACCTGCTACATCAGCCACCGGCGCAAAATCCAAGTTGAATCCCAGTTCTTTCAAGTAAGACCCGATATTAACTCCCGCCTCATATGCTTGTACGCCATCACCACTTGCGCCAACTTCAGCCATATCACCGACTTCAACTACATCAATACCGCTCTTTGCCACTCTGCTGACAGAACCACCTTCTTCGTCTACAGCTAAGAAAATCGGATATTTGCTCTTGGCTATCGTATTTGAAAGCATCTGCATAATCTGTTCTTTATCAATGATATTTTGTTCAAAATAAATCAATCCGCCTACGGCATACTTCTCCAACGCTTCCTGTGTTCCGTCTCCTGCTTGTGTCGCAGTTGTCACACCTGTCAGTGCTTCAGGAGTCACTATAAAAAGACCTGCCACTTTATCTTCCAACGTCATATCCGAAAGGACATCTTCTACATATTTACCAAGATAGTCCTCTTCCGGTTCTTCTTCCACTATTGGTTCCGGTGCGTCTATCACTACCTCGTGAGCTGCCTGTGCTTCTTGTTCCTCAGCAAGTTTCACTTGTTCTTCAGCAAGTTTTTTCTCTCTTACCACTGACGCTATACTTTTACCCGCAAACACTCCACCGGCAACTATTGCTGCCAGAATCACCGCTACGACGGAATAGGATATAATCTGATTGCGAATTCGTCTTTTCCGACGATACAATCGACGATCTTCTTCGTCATCATCCGAATCTTCTTCGTCATCTTCTGAATCTTCTTCATCGTCATCCGAATCTTCGTCGTCTTCTAATTCGTCCTCATCATCCGCGTCTTCTTCATCTTCTTCTAATTCATCTTCTTCGAGCATATCTTCATCTTCAAACTCTTCGTCCGAATATTTATTTTTTCCGCGAAATAACTTTCTCATACAACTCCTCCTGTGTGTGACCACATACAACATATAGTATCTGGCAATTATACTATAACCTATTTGGTGGAAATATGCTACACAATTTTCACTTTTCATCGATTCCATAACAAATATACATAATCTTACGCATACAACTCCCCCAATTGTATGATCCCCTTGCACACAGCGAAGCGGGTACTAATTCCTCTTAGAATTAATACCCGCTTCTATACTACACTATCCAATGGTCCATACCTCCGTTTTTCTTCTTCCGTACTCTTTCCACTCTTCTTTCGTATGCATATACTGTAACGTCTTATTCCTTTTTCTTCTGTGATTCGTTACTTTCTCTCATGTACTCGACTACGTCTTCGCTGTTTTGTCATTGGTTCCTTATTCATTTGTACTTTAAATGGATCTTGAAATTATGCTTTCGGTGGACCGTACCTCCCTTTCTTCTAGGATATCTATGTGAATTTGTGTTGTTTATGGTTTTATTATATCATGTGATTTTTATTTGTCAACACATTTCTTTAAAAAAATCAAATTTTTTTCATTTTATTTTGTTTTTATTTAAATTATCTCATTTTTAGCGTTTTTTTACATATTTAACAGTTAATTCCAGTCATAATGCGGACATGTTAAGAATATCCATCATTTGATTATTCCTTGAGAAGTTATGACAATTACAAATACAGATGTCTTGCACTTCTCTTCTTCAAAATGATATACTGAACAAAACAATTACTCATATCAATCAGAAATGGAGGAGCGCTATGTCACATAAATTAACTGCCTCGGCAAAACAGGCTGATACAATCATCAAAAATCTTGCAAAGCGCAATATGGAGGGATACTATTTCGACACGGCCGCAGAGTGCACCCGTGCCGTCTTAGATACGCTCCCCGCCGGTTCCACGATCAGTTGGGGCGGTAGCGAAAGCATCAAGGAATGCGGGCTGATGGATGGCATACATAGCGGTGATTACCGTTTGATCGACCGATCTTTAGCCAAATCTCCTGAAGAATCCCGCGCACTTTACGCACAGGCTGTTCTCTCCGATTACTACCTGATGAGCAGCAACGCAATCACTTTAAACGGCGAACTGATCAATATTGACGGCAACGGAAACCGTGTTGCATGTCTGATTCAGGGACCAAGCCATGTCATCCTCATAGTGGGCATGAATAAAGTTGTCACTGATATAGAAAGCGGCATTGCCAGAGTACGCAACATGGCCTCGCCCGCCAATGCCATACGCCTTAACAGAAACATTCCCTGCGCCGCCACGGGTACATGCCATGACTGCCTTGCTCCCGAATGTTTCTGCAATCAGATTGTTGTAACGAGAAGAAGCGGGCACGCCGGAAGAATCAAAGTGTATCTTGTAGGAGAATCTCTCGGCTACTAAGAATACCGATACCCGCAAAGCAGAAAGAGCGGCATGGCTCCGAGGCTGTGCCGCATATAGAAACACCTTTCATAATTTAACGAGGTATACTCCCAGAGTACACCTCGTTTCTAATTCCGTTATTCAACTAATGTTCCGAGTTTTTCTCTCAAATCAGTGGAAATCGAACTGACCATATCTGCGGAAGCCGCAATCTGTTCCGTTGCCGCGGCTAAATTTGTGACGCGTACATTTACTCCGTCGATGACACCGATCAATTTCTCTGCATCTCCAAGCAATTCCTTGATTGCTCCTTGGATCTGTTCCTTATTGGAGCTGCTGTCACTTGCCGTTTCCTTGGAAGAGTCCGCTAATTTCTTGATATTTTCCGCGATAATCGCAAATCCTCTTCCTGATTCTCCTGCTCTGGCAGCCTCGATACTCGCATTGAGCGCCAGCAGATTTGTCTCTTCCGCCACGCTTGTAATCTCAACATTATTCTCTTCCAATTTCACAAGCAAAGCCTGAATCTTATCCAAGGATTCATTCAGTTCATCGCAGAACGCAACCACCTCCGCCATCGCAGAAGATATTCCGGTACTTTCCTCCGCATTGCTGTTATTGCCGACAGACATCTCACCGATAGACGTATCCAGACTCTCGAAATCATCGTGAACCTCTTCGATCAGCCGCTCTATCAATTCATTCTTTTCCTGAATCTGCGCATTCTTCTCTTCCATTTCGGCCGCCATCTGCTTATTGTTCTCGTTTTCTTTCTCTATTTTACCTTTGACATACTGAATACAATTATCCTTGCGGTTACAGCCATTATAAATTGCCGCTGCCATCTCTTTACAAGTATTATATCCACACGCGGAACAATCCATTGTTTTCTGGTTCTCCGTATGCTTATCCATTGTGTCAAAAATATCATTCAGCTCCGATATATCGGGCTCCCTTACAACCATTCCTTTCGACTTATCACTGTAATGTCTGATGAAATCATTGATATTCAAATCTTTAAACTGCTTATTAAATTTGTCCAGTCTCTGCTTAGGCGTCAGGCTCTTGCTGAAAGCATGTCTTCTGTCGCTCTTCTTACTTGCCGACTTAATCTTCTGCAGTTCATACAGGATATCATCCGTCTTAGTCTTGGCGTCCTCCACTCCCGTGCCATAAATACAGCCCTTCGCACAATTTAACGCATCTACCATGAACGGAAGTTCTTTCTTGCCGAGCACTCTTGTCTTATAGTCTTCCAAGAACTCGTATGCATGTTTCTCTCCTTCAATCTGCCTGACGAAAACTTCCTCGCCACAGAACCAATATACGTTCTCCTTCAGACCGCCCGGCATCGGGTAAATTGATCCTAATCCGTATTCAATCTCATCTTTTACAGCCGGACCTGATACGTTGTGTTTTCTCACGTATTCCATCAAATGGTCAAACGTTACGTTATATGATACATAGCCGCCACAGTTCGGGTCGTCTATCTCATTCTTCTTCGCAATACACGGGCTGATAAACGCCAGCTTATCGGACACTTTCATATATTTCTTAACATAGATTGCTCCGCACATCAACGGAGAATGCACCGGCACCAGACTCGGAATCAACTCCGGAATATACTTCTCAATATATCCAACGATTGCCGGACAAGGCTGGGAAATACCTCCTGTAAAATTATGCTCCGTTATATATTTGATATATCCCCACGTAGTAATATCCGCGCCAAAGCTGACGCTGATAATCCTATTCACCCCGAGTTTCTTAAGTCCTCCGAGCACCGTGCCATATTCTCTCGGATAGTTCGCCAGAAAAGCCGGCGCAAGCAAAAGAGAAATCTTCTCGCCTTTCTTCAGGTCCTCAAAAAAACGTTCCGTATCGTCATGATAACTCCTCGCATCATGTGCACATGCGTCAAAACAAGCGCCGCAGCTTACACAGTGTTCGCCGTCAACAAGAATCTTGTTCTCACCATTTTCAACAACCGCTTTATTCGCGGTGAGGACAGGGCATACTGATATACATTTATTGCAGCCCACGCATTTATCATTGGTATAAACTAATGCATCAAACTTCTGATTTGCCATATGTACCTCCATAGACGAATATGATTTCTTCCCCATGCACAAACTTTCTTGTATATATTACCATATAAATCACAAGAAATAAATATATCTTTTATAAAAATTGTCTATAAAAATACATTCTCTAAATATGTAATTATGCAATTCAACAAGAAATATTATTTTTCAGACAAACCATCTTGGTACTAACACCGAAAGTCACTAAAAAAAGCCGGGTATCTTCATAGAAACTCCCGACCTTTTTCATCTGATATAAAGTTTTGCCGACTAAATCTGAATCCTCACAAAAATATCATAAATCGCTTTAATCGCCGTCTCGAAATCCGAGTTGGCAACACCGATAATAATGTTCAACTCACTGGATCCCTGATCGATCATCTTGACGTTGACATTTGCATGCGCCAGCGCTGAAAAAATCCTGCCCGCCGTACCACGGGTGGATTTCATGCCACGACCAACAACGGCTATCAATGCAAGATCCGCTTCGATATCAATACGATCCGGTTCCGCCAGTCTGTGGATACCTGATACGACCTGTTGCTCCTTATGCATAAACTCATCCTGATGTACAAACACCGTCATCGTATCAATACCGGACGGCACATGTTCAAAAGAAATTCCGTTCTCCTCAAACGCCTGCAGTACCTTGCGCCCGAACCCGATTTCGGAATTCATCATATCTTTATCAATGTTCACGGCACAAAAGCCTTTCTTACCGGCAACTCCCGTGATGACATATTTTGATTTCTGACATGTACTCTCCACAATCCATGTACCGTTGTCCTCCGGTGCATTGGTGTTACGGATATTAATGGGGATTCCCTCTCTCCTGACGGGAAAAATAGCGTCTTCATGCAGAACGTTAAAGCCCATATATGACAGTTCTCGAAGTTCCTTGTAAGTAATCGTCTCTATACCTTCCGGCTTATAGATAATCCGTGGATCGGCAATCAGAATCCCCGACACATCCGTCCAGTTCTCATACACATTCGCTTTTACCGCTCTCGCAACAATAGATCCTGTGATGTCAGACCCCCCTCTGGAAAATGTCTTAACACGCCCATCGGCATATGCGCCATAGAATCCCGGAATAACGGCAGCCTCCACCCCTTCCAGCCTTGCTTTTAACTTTGCGTTCGTGATTTCCGCATCATATTCGCCATTATCGGCAAAAAGAATGACTTCTGCAGCATCTATGAATTCATATCCGAGATAGTTCGCCATAATAATGCCGTTTAAGAACTCCCCACGCGACGCAGCGTAATCAGAGCCTGCTTTTTCCTTGAAATTCTTCTCGATCACTTTAAATTCATTTTCTAAGGAAAGCTTCAACTTAAGTCCGTCAATAATCTCCTGATATCTGTCTTTAATCGCCTGAAGATTCTTTGTAAAATCTTTACCTTCTTCTGCCAGCTCATAACAGGCATACAGCATATCCGTCACTTTGGTATCATTAGCGTCCCTTTTACCCGGTGCAGAGGGAACCACAAATTTGCGCTCCTTGTCAGCATGAATAATGTCTCCTACCTTTTTAAACTGCTCGGCGCTCGCTAACGAACTTCCTCCAAATTTCACTACTTTTCTCATAATCTTATCCTCGTAATCCAATCTTCCTCTATTTATTATATTCTCATTTTTCTCCGACTTTTCACGCGCTTAAGATCCTGATGCGGTTAATGCATCCGCCGATTTTCTCAATCTTATCGTTGAATTCTCTCTCAGTCATAACCTGTGTCATAAACGCAAATTCTTTACCGATTCCTACGTTAATCTCAGCCAGCGCTCCGAATGCTTCCATTGCCGCATCTTTCTTATTACTGTCAACTCTGACAAAGAACTTACCTTCATCATTCTCAATATTAACTACCTTTACATCTTCATTTTCCCAGAAACACATGACGGTCTTGCCTTGATGTCTCGCGCAGTCCACAACGTCGGAAACCACTGCGCTGGCGGTAGGCAGCTTGCCCGCACCACGGCCGTAATACATGGAGTCACCCAGCATATTTCCGTGCACATAAATCGCATTAAACACATCGTTCACGCAGTAAAGCGGGTGATCCCTTGAGATCATAAACGGAGCTACCATCGCAAAAAATCCGTTCTCGGTATCTCTGCTCATGGCAAGCAGTTTCACGGATTTGTTCATCTGCTTTGCATACAGAAAATCCGCTGCCGATATCTTAGTGATACCCTCCGTATATATTTCTTCGTATTTTACGTTCTTACCGCACATCAGTGAAGAGAGTATCGCAATCTTACGGCAGGCGTCATAGCCTTCCACATCCGCCTCCGGATTTCTTTCCGCATACCCTTTCTTCTGCGCTTCCTTCAAAACCTCCTCAAAATCCGCGCCCTCTTTGTCCATCTTCGTCAGAATATAGTTGGTTGTTCCATTCAAAATACCTGTAATGGAATCAATCTTTTCGGCTGTCAACGAATAGTTTAATGGACGGATAATCGGAATGCCGCCTCCTACGCTCGCTTCAAACAGATAATTGCAGTGGTGCTCTCTCGCGATACTGATCAGCTCCGGACCATGGTTTGCGACAAGTTCTTTATTGGAAGTACACACACTCTTACCCGCAAGCAGCGCCCGCTTGGAGAAATCATATGCCGGATTGATGCCGCCCATCGTTTCACAGATAACCGTAACTTCCGGATCATTCAGAATCATCTCGTAATCATGCACAACCTTGTTCTCATATGGGTCGCCGGGAAAATCTCTCAAATCCAAAATATATTTGATATTCAGCTCAGTTGCCGCTCTTTTATTAATGTCTTTCTTATTTGTTTCAATTACTTCCACGACACCGCTTCCTACAGTGCCATATCCTAATACCGCTACATGAATCATAATGCTGTCCTCTCTTTATCCCTTTAATCCTTTGCCAAAATTTTCACATGATGGACACCCGGCTTTGTCTCCATCGCCTCAATCATTTCGGAGACGTCGCTTGTCGTCGGCAGAACCTGCACGCTCAGGCTTAAAGACGCCACTCCGCTGATCGGAATACTCTGGTGAATCGTCAGTATATTAGCCCCGCAGTCCACCACGATTTTGAGCACGTCTGACAAGAGTCCGGTCTCATCGTCCATCTGAAAAGTAAGTGTGATGGTTGTTCCCTGTGCATTGTCATGAAAAGGAAAAATGTCGTCCTTGTATTTATAAAAAGAACTGCGGCTGATTCCAACCTCATCCACCGCTTCCTGAACAGACAAAGCTTTACCTGATTCCACCAGTCTCTTGGCTTCCACAACCTTCAACAAGACTTCCGGAACGGCTTTTTGTTTTACGACATAATAGCCGGTCGTCTCCTTCATACTGTACTCACGCCTCTCTGTCTTTGCATCAAAGACACATGTTTGCCACCGAGGGATATTCTAGCACAACTACACAATTATGGCAAGCTAAAATTGTGAATTATTATGAAATTGCTTTTAGAATATATTCATTTACAGGAAAATATCAGACTTACGCAGAAGAGAGCGTGGTATTTGACCGTAAATATACCGTTCAATACCACACTCTCACCCATATCCAAATCACACACTCTATACTATATCGTAAGGCGTCTTGCCTATAGTTCATCCATTTACTGTTTCCTTACTTACCAAGCACACTGCCCAAAGTCGCAAACATACTGTCAATGTCAATAGGCTTTGCAATATGACCGTTCATTCCGCTCTTTAACGCTTCCTGCTTATCCTCTTCAAAAGCATTGGCGGACATTGCCAGAATCGGTATCGAAGCCAGTTCCTTATTCTCCAGTTTGCGAATTGCCTTTGTCGCCTCATAACCATTCATCACGGGCATCTGTATATCCATCAGTATCAGTTGATAATAGCCCGGTTCCGATTTCTCTATCATCTCTACCGCAATCTGTCCGTTATCCGCAACCTCCGTGACAAAACCGGCATCGCCCAGAATCTCCACGGCAATTTCCTGATTCAGTTCCACATCCTCCGCTAATAAGATGCGTCCGCCTTCCAGCTTATCCAGATTTTCTTCACTTCCTTGCGCCTCTTCATGATCTCCATGCAAAGCAACATGCAGACACTTCTTTAATTCTGACATAAACAAAGGTTTACTGCAAAATGCATTGACACCGGCTGTTTTTGCCTCGTCCTCAACATCCGCCCAGTCATACGCCGTCAAAATAAGAATCAATGCATCCCCATCCGTCTGCTGATGTATTCTGCGCGCGATCTGAATTCCATTGATTTCCGGCAGCATCCAGTCAATCACAAAAACCCGGTAACCGTCTCCGCTGCCGGAGTCCTGTACTCGGTTTACCGCCTCTTCTTCCGATTGTACCCATTCGGCGCGCATACCAATCTGCTCAAGCATATGAGCAACGCTCTCACAACTGTTAATATCATTATCAACCACCAGCGCCCTGCAGTCTCTTAATTCCGAAATCGTATACACCTGCTCTGTTCCGAAATGCAGACGAAATACAAAAGAAACAATAAACTCTGTACCTTCTCCCTGTTTACTGTAGACTTCAATATCTCCGCCCATCAGATCGACGATGTTCTTTGTAATCGCCATACCAAGTCCTGTTCCTTGTATACCGCTGATGGTGGAATTTTCCTCACGTTCAAACGGCTCAAAAATATGATCTACAAAATCCTTGCTCATACCGATGCCCGTGTCTTTAACACTAAACACATATTTCGCAAATCCGTCCGTACTGTCTTCCTCCGTAATGCGGATACTTATAGTGCCGCCCTGCTCCGTATATTTCACGGAATTGCTGACCAGATTCAAGAGTACCTGATTCAATCTCAGCTTATCACAGTATATCTCCTCGTTCATAACATCAACCGTATCAATATAGAGTTCCAACTGCTTCGCACGTACGTCAGCCTGCAAAATATTACATAGACCATGCACAATGTCAGGCAGACTGCACGGTTTCTCATCCAGCCGTATCTTACCGCTCTCAATACGGCTCATATCCAGTACATCATTGATCAGGCTGAGCAGGTGGTTGCCCGAAGTCATAATCTTCTCCAGATATTCTTTAACCTGTTCCTGACGGTCGATGTGCGTAATCGCAAGAGTCGTAAATCCGACGATCGCATTCATAGGCGTACGGATATCATGGGACATATTCGACAAAAATACACTCTTTGCCTGACTTGCCTTGTTCGCCTGTGAAAGTGCATCCTGAAGCATTCCTTTCTGCTCCATTTCGCTGCGGGTTGCTTCATCCACACTATGGAAACCGAGAACTACTTCGTAATGGCCTTCCCTAATGCCCACACGTGCTATCTTGACTTCAAAATATTCTACGACGTCCGCTCTCATAATGCGGTATCTGACGCAGTATGACTTCTTGTCATTCAGTTCTGCTCTGATTTTCTCCTGAGCGCACTCACGAAGGAACACCTCCCGATCTTCCTCACAGACAAAATCACGCGCATATCGCTCTATGCTTTCCTTAAATATAATATCTCCGTTAAATATAACGCCAAACAGACTGCCGTCATAATCATCATTTCTGAGGGTGCTTCCCACTCCTGTGTCAATATCAAAAAAGCATACGAGGCGATAGTCTATCGTTAATGCCTGAACCAGTTCCATCTGGCGCCTTGCATTATTCCTCTCACGTATCTTCTGCTCAGTGCAGTCTAACATGAAACGTTGATAGAACATCTCGCCATTTTCCTGCAGCAGCTTCACGTTTCCTGTAACATGCAGTACTTTGCCGTCTTTATGTTTTACACGGTATTCCACACTCGTGCTGTCGCCTTCATTCTTAAGTTCTTCGATTTTACTCTGAAGAATCTCCTTATCTTCCTCCAACACGGAAGATGCTACCATATCAAATCCTTTATCAAGAAGTTCTTCCTTGGACGCATACCCCAAAATCTTAAGAGCCGCCTCATTCACACTTAAAATGCGGGAACCGTCCAACGAATGACATAAGACTCCACAATCTATACTTGTAAAAACAGTCTCCAAAATACGGGTTTTCCTTAATACTTCCTTCTCATATTCCCGTTCTCTTGTAACATCAATTCCTATGCCTATCGTACCAAATACACTACCATCGATATTATATAAAGGAGACTTATATGTAATAAGAGTCCTCTGCTCATTGCCTACTTGAATGACCTCTTCGGCTATACAGGTTTTACGGGTACTCATGACCTTCTGCTCTGATTCGATACATGCCGGGTCATCCTCTTCCACATCCCATATATAGGCATGTCTTTGTCCCTGCACCTGCTCTTTGGTTTTATTGACCGCATCACAGAAACTGTTATTGACTTTCATGTGTACGCCGTCTACATCCTTAAACCAGATCAGATTCGGACTGTTGTCAATGGCTGCATCGAGATAATGGCTTGTCTGCCTGCAATCATTACTCGTCTTACATGCCTGCTGCCACCTTAAGAACCGGAACCTCAACTCCTCTTCTTCCATCGGCATTATCCAGACGTCTTTAATTTGCGGCAGTTCTTCTGAAAGAAACAGCATCTGCTCCTTGTCTGCGAGCACGATTAGTTCCGTCTCCTCACGCTTAGCGCGTATCATTGTCTGCACGGCTTTCCTGACATCCATTCCCTGCAGTCCAAGCCAGATTACATCCGCTTCCGCCGCCATTGTCTCGTCTATACCGTCACTCTCCATAAATGTATGCGTAAACTGTTCAAGCGGTTTCATATCTTTAATTGTCTCGACTGTTTTGATCTGACATCCCGCTAAATATAAATGCATATGGCAATGATACATAACCATTTCCCCCTGTGTCTAGTCATATAATTTACCCATGCTATTATTTTAACAAAGACAATGAATGAATGTCAATATTATGGATATTTATGTAAGACATATTCATGTATGATACCTTTGCATATAGAAAAAAAGAAGTTCAGATAACCGTCAGAGGCACTGCCGCCCCACTCTTACTGCCCATTTTAAAGCATAGAGCCGAAAAGCCGCTCCAGCAAGATAAAGCATAAGCAGCGCGCTGAAACTGTAAAACAGATATAAATAATCCGCAGGGACAAACACAGGCAATGTTGGATTACAAACCCGTGTCCCTGCAGAAATTCTCTAAATAATAGAACGCAATACTGCGCATTTGTTTCTTCCGAATTCCTTTGTCACTAAATGAGCGGATACTTATCCGTCAATGTCTTAATGATTGCACGCGCCTTCTCTATTCCGCCTTCGCCTTCTTTAATCACGATGGAAATAGCTTCCGCTACCCGATCCATATCTTCCGCATTTAATCCTCTCGAAGTCGCTGCCGGAGTGCCAAGACGGATACCGCTCGTTACAAACGGTGATTTCGGATCATTGGGAATCGTATTCTTATTAGCGGTGATATGCGCCTCATCCAAAAGCTTCTCAACCGCTTTACCCGTAAGATCATACGGTGTCAAGTCAACCAGCATAAGGTGATTGTCCGTTCCGCCGGATACAATCTTAACGTCTCTGTTCTGCAATCCTTTGCAAAGCGCCTGTGCATTATCCGCAACTCCCTGCTGATATTTCTTGAACGCCGGATCCAACGCCTCTTTAAAGCAGACAGCCTTAGCCGCGATCACATGCATCAACGGGCCGCCCTGAATACCCGGGAAAATCGCCTTATTAAAGTTATACTTGTCCGCTACTTCCTGACTGGACATGATCATGCCGCCACGAGGTCCGCGAAGCGTCTTGTGTGTTGTTGTTGTCGTCACATGCGCATACGGAATCGGACTCGGATGCAGGCCTGCCGCCACAAGACCGGCAATGTGCGCGATATCTACCATCAATACAGCGCCGACTTCATCCGCAATCTCTCTGAACTTCTTGAAGTCAATCGTTCTCGCATACGCAGAAGCACCGGCTACGATCATCTTAGGTCTGCACTCCAATGCGATCTTGCGCACATTATCATAATCAAGGAATCCATCATCATTCACACCATAAGGAACACATTTAAAATACTTACCTGACATATTGACCGGTGAACCGTGTGACAAATGTCCACCATGATCCAGATTCATACCCATAAAGGTATCCCCCGGCTCCATCACTGCAAAAAAGACTGCCATATTTGCCTGCGCCCCGGAATGCGGCTGTACATTGACATACTCACAGCCAAATAACTCCTTGGCACGGTCTCTTGCCAGATCCTCCACTACATCCACACACTCACAGCCACCGTAATACCTTTTCCCCGGATATCCTTCCGCATATTTGTTCGTCAACGGACTGCCCATAGCCGCCATAACCGCTTTGCTTACCCAGTTCTCTGAAGCAATCAGTTCTATATGGGAATTCTGTCTCTGCTGTTCCGCCTCAATAGCCTGCGCAATCTCCGGGTCTGCCACCCTTACTTCATCCAATGAATACATTCTTTGTTCCTGCCTTTCTTAGATTTACCTCAATATTTGATTCATCGTGTCTTGGATTTATCCTATCCTTAATTCATCGTGTCTCGGATTTATCCTATCCTTGTTTCATCCTGCATAAAATTGGTATTAGTATACCACAATGAACGTTCATGGTGCAACTGCATGTTTGGATTGTGTCTGACCCGACTTGTCCGGGCAGCGTCTGACCGGACTGCCGCGTCTTATCCTTCCTAGCAAGAATTCATTGTTTGCCAGAAACAATTACTGCATGATATACTAAATATAAGTTTTACCTATACTTATAGAAGAGGGGAGTCTTTATGTACCATATTATTATCAATCCGACATCTAAATCCGGCAAAGGTCTCTCGATATGGAAATCTTTTGAAAAACTACTGTCCGAAAGAAATATTCCTTACAAGACATACCACTCGAATCATATCGGGCATGTAACGGAACTTACCGAAAAAATTACTTCTAAAGCCACGACTGCCCACAATCCGATTAATCTGATCGTTCTCGGCGGGGACGGTACTGTCAACGAAGCGCTGCAGGGTATTTCAGATTTTGATATGGTAAATCTCGGATATATTCCCACCGGTTCAAGCAACGATCTCGCAAGAGCACTGAAGCTTGAACGCGATCCGGTCAAACTGATGACAAAAATTCTTGACGGCGCACATCCCCGCATGATTGATTTGGGTATCCTGACCTATGAAAGCGATACGCATATCATGTCCAGACTTCATAAATGCCCGGAGCAAAAAAGCAGATATTTTATCGTCAGCAGCGGAATCGGTTTCGATGCCGCCGTTTGTGAAGAAGCGCTCTCTTCTTCTATTAAGAATACCCTGAACAAACTTAGGCTTGGTAAGTTAACTTATCTCGGCATCGCGCTGAAGCAGTTAATTACCGCTAAGCCCGTAGCATGCGAAATATATCTTGATGGCAGGGACGTCATCCGTATCCCAAAATTTCTATTCACCGCATTTATGATTCATCCATATGAAGGCGGCGGTTTCTGTTTCTGTCCTCAAGCCGACAATGGAGACGGTATGTTAGATTTATGCGTAGTTGGCAATCTGCCCAAGCTTCTGATCCTTATTGCCCTCCCGACTGCGTTCTTCGGCAAACACTATATATTCCCACAAATCAATCATTATACAGCTTCATCCGTGCGCATTAAAACTTCTCTCCCGCTATGGGTGCATACCGACGGCGAAGTGTATTGGAAATCCAGTCAGATCAGTATTTCCTGTCTTAAGCAAAGACTGCGGTTCTTAGATTGAACACAATGAACACTTTTTCATGAAAAATTAAGAAATATTTATGAAAATCTTATTTTGACTTTTCCATGCAATCTGCTATGATAACATCTATAAAATGAATATTTGTGACAAGCAGGGCATATAACAGATATATCAGTTTATATGATTTCACAATGAAATACGGCAGATTTGTTACCGCTTGCCGTAGCTTCGTTTTTGGCAAAAGCGTTTGTTTAAAGTAAAATGGGGAAGTAACATCATGAAAAGTTTTCTTGCAAAATACAGACATGCAATTCCGTTAATCATCTACGGCGTTATATATATGGCATGGTTCGGTCACTTGGAAAGAACCGTCACAAACCATTATAAAATAATCCATGTGGCGCTTGACGACCACATCCCGTTCTGTGAAGTATTTGTCATTCCATACCTGCTATGGTTTGCATATGTGGCCGTCGTTGTCATGTACTTTTTCTTCCGTGACAAAGACGATTACTTCAGGACATGCACTTTCCTCTTCACCGGCATGACCGTATTTCTTCTTGTATCTACGTTATGGCCTAACGGGCATCACCTAAGACCCTATATTATGCCGCGCGACAATGTGTTCACACATTTGGTAGCCACGCTATATAAGGCAGATACACCAACGAATTTATGGCCCAGCATTCATGTATATAATTCGCTTGGCTGTCATATCGCCGTTATGAAGAGCCGCCGCTTAGAAAAACATAAAGGAATCCGCATCGGGTCTTTCATCCTATGCGTTTCTATAATTATGTCAACCATGTTTATCAAACAGCACTCGGCATTTGATGTGCTCACCGCTTTCATCATGGCGGCAGTCATGTATGGTATCGTATATCAGTCAGATGTATTAATTAACTTCTATCACGGATTACACAAACGCCATAAGAGAAAGCCGGAAATCAGTTAAAATAGCCGTTTACAACATTAGCCGCAGAATCTGCGGCTAATTAAATTTATAGAATCTTCTACAAATTTTATATCCTTCCACGGATATCTTCCTGCCGCTTTTGCCCGGAAGATTCATGGAATTTCCTAATACTCCGTAACGCAGCCGCATATATAATCTCATATCTTTCTTCTTAATATATTTCCATAACTCCTGTTTTTTCTCCAAATTTTCTTCCGTGCCAGAGCGGATTAAAAGAATCGAAGAGATAACTGTTATAATTTCCAAATAATTGACCATATAATTTTTCAGTTTACGCTTCGTATATACTCTGTCCATATTATCAGACAAATAGTCTACCATAATCTTATTGACCTTAATCTGCTGATCCACTCTTGATATCATGATATCCTCATTGACGGACTGCCCTTCCCTGCCTATATAATACCGATAAAAGTTCACATCCAGATAATACATGTTCCTCACGAACGGCAGCGGCTCAAACACAAAAATATTGTCCACATAGAAAGTATGCTCCGGCAGTTTCAGCCCGCATTCCCTAAGCAGTCTTGTCCGGAAAATAACCGAATGCATCAATATATACTGTCCTTTATGGAAGTGCTTTACTTCACTCCATGTAAAAATCTTATCCTGCGGAAGTGCATGACGGTATTTCATAACCTTATGCTTCGTCTCGCCCTCCTTCTCATAGACAAAATTGCTGATCAGCATATCAAGCGTGGAATCTCCCTCTGTAATATCACGCAGAACTTCCAAAATCTTAAAATATGCGCTCTCTTTAACCCAGTCGTCACTGTCTACCACTTTAAAATACAATCCGGAAGCATGCTCCAAGCCGGCATTGACTGCCGAACCGTGTCCGCCGTTCTCCTTGTGGACTGCCTTCACGATAGAAGGATAATTTTTCTCGTATTCATCCGCTATGGCTCCTGTTCTATCAGTAGAGCCGTCGTCAACAATCAGAATCTCCACATCCTCTCCGCCTACTAACAGCGAGTCGATGCATTTTCTCATATATGCTTCCGAGTTATAACTTGGTATTGCCACCGATAATAATTTCACACTAATCCTCCATTCTTGCTCAACCTGCGAATTTGGGCGCAAGCACAAATTTGCGTGTGAAAAATCTTCCGCATACGGATTTTTCACACTAGTCTCCTCAGCGCACTGCTATATCAAATCAATTTCATGTATGCGGCATAGGCAGAGGGCACGGGATATTTGTTCTTAATTTCCGCCGGATCGACAAAGACATATTCCCCCATTCCCGTCAAATCATCCACCCGTATATAATATCCCGTCATATGCCATTCTTTATGAGTAAAAATATGCTTAGCCGGTTCCAGTCTGCGTATTCTTAAAGGCATCACTCCCAACTGCTTCAAGTATGCAATTACCTTTTTCTCTTCCTGATGTCCCTCTATGGAAGGAAATTCGTACATACCCGCCAGAAGTCCTTCGGACGGCCTCTTATTAAGGGCGATACGCTGTTCATACTGTATCAGCAAAACAGTCTTTTTCTCGATACTTCGCGCCTTTTTCGCTCTTTTCTTCGGATATTCCGATGCATTGCCCTGCCTCTTCGCCTGACAGATCTCTTTCCACGGGCACTGCCCACACTTCGGGCTGCCATTAGGAACACAGACTGTCGCCCCCAATTCCATTAACGCCTGATTAAAATCTCCCGGACGTTCCCTAGGTATCACGGCGCGCAGTTCCTCTTCTATGGCTTTCTTCACTTTTGTATCCATGATATCCCTATCGTCCGCCCGCAGCCTCGACAATATCCGCAAAACATTGCCATCTACTGCCGGCACCGGTTTCCCGAAAGCTATGGATGCAATAGCTCCCGCCGTATAACTGCCTACTCCGGTCAGTTCCATAAGTTTATCATAATCTTCCGGCATTTTGCCGCCATACTCCGTACTAATCTGTATTGCGGATTTCTTTAAGTTCCTTGCCCTATTATAATATCCAAGTCCTTCCCACAATTTCAGGAGTTCTTCTTCCTCAACGGAAGCAAGACTCTCTATGTCCGGAAGCCTGCATATGAACCGATCGTAATACGGTTTCACCGCCTCTACTCTCGTCTGTTGCAGCATAATCTCCGAAAGCCACACATGATAGGGCGTAGGATCCTCTCTCCACGGCAGGATTCTTCTACCGGAATCATACCATGTAAGAAGCGGCTTCGCAATCAAATCCAAACTGTCCACTACCACCGGAATCTCCTCATCTATTCTAAGACTATCCTCGTCAACGATACAGTCATAAGCGAGTAATCGTACACCTGCATTTCTGGCATTCTGTATCGCCTCGCCAAAAGCCGGCTGCGTTTTCCGATTAGGTTCCACATACTTGACATCTTTCATCTGGACAACAAAAATTAAATATGCATCATAACCCTGCTTATGCGCTTCAATTAACTCTTCCACATGTTTTACGGCCCGCTCAGAGGGTGCATCGGGAAACGCCGCTACTTGATCATTCTCGAGCGTCACTCCCTTGACTTCAATAAACGCTTTTGTTCCGGACGCACTTTCTACATAAAAATCAAATCTGGAATTGCCAAACACAGTCTCCGGACGTACCAGACTGATATCTTGAAACAGCCCTCCCGCTCTAAGCCATTCTTCCACAACCTTATTCGGTGCACCGGAATCCATATTGACCATTCTTCCGTCTTTCCGGACTGCCACAAGGTCGTAAGCCGTAGACCGGTTAGGATTATCGCTTTTCTCCAAGTACACTTGCGCCTGCTCCTTCAACAGTTCCCTGCATCTTCCGGTATTCTTCACGTGTACCTTCGTCCGCTCTCCCGCTATATCCACATACGCTATAAAACGGTTTGGTCTCTCTATAAATTTTGCTGGAATTATCTCATTATATTTCATATTGTATATTTCTGTCACGCAATAGTAAGTATATCCGGAGCAGTTCATTCTATATTTGTATTATGTAAACCGCTCGATTACTATCTGCTCTTTCTTATACTTTTTCAACTGGTGTCCGGTTCCTCCTCGAGCTCATCAAAGGGCACCTTCTTCTTATAAGGTACTCTTGCAGCCGGAACGACTTCCGAAGCCGGAACCGTATGCACTGATTGGTCGTCAAAAAATATATGTGCACCGAATGCCTGCAGCACGTCTTTCTTACGGATACCTCCTAAGAAGAATACTTCATCAATACGCACATCCCATGCACGCAGAGTGCGTATGACTCTCTCATGCGCAGGTGCACATCTCGTTGTCACAAGCGCCGTCCTGATAGGCGCCTCCTCGGTCGTAAAATCCTTCTGTAATTCCGACAAGGTTCTCAGAAATTTTGCAAATGGTCCCGCTTTCAGCGGGTTGTTGGCATTACGCCGCTCATTCTCCTCAAAGGCTTCCAGTCCATACTCCTGATAAATCTGCTCCGATTCATCGGAAAACAGCACTGCATCCCCATCAAAAGCGACCCTTATCTGCCTGATTTGATGATCACAATCATATGTATGCAATCCGTCCGTACATATGATACCGGCCGCAATGTTAGAATCTATGGCGCTTTGTACATCATCCTCATATGCCGACAGGAATAAATCCGTCTTAAACGCCGACAGATAGGGTGCCAGCGACGCACCGCTTGCCAGCACGGCTCTGGTGATGTTCAATCCGTAATGTTCAATCGCCTTAAATACCCGCAAGGAAGAATCCGGACTGTTCCTCGACATAATGATAACTTCTACTCTGCCCTCTTGTTCAGGTAAATTATTCAAATTGAGCAAAGCTTTAATCAACGGAAATCCCGGTCCCGGACGCAGGATATCCTCCTCATGTTCAATCTGATATCTGCAATACGCTTCCACACCATCTGATTCATAAATGGTATTTTCATATGTCAGATCAAACAACGCTCTCGATGATACTCCCACAACCAGCCTGTTCTCGAAATCGTAAGCCATAAGACACCTCCTGCCGCAAATCACGGCGATATCATATCATCCGTGACAAATCTCCGGAGATGACCGTATGCCTTCCGATCAGCCAAAGCCTACATCAGCGCAATCTGTTGCATTCATACTTCTCAAAAGTGAGCAGACAGTTCTTAAACTCGTCATAGCGTTCTTCTATACTGCCATCCTTAATCTCAAGGTCGACAGCGACTGCCATCGTGTTAATCATTTCGTTGGTAATCCTGTGTCTGAGCGCTGCCAGAATATTAAGTCTCTGCTCGTAAGTATTCGCATCTAAAAACTCCATCACCAGAGGATCAATATGCATCTCTTCATCTGATTCCGCCGTCTGAACATATGGCTGTGTCTGTGCAGGCTCTTCCGTGAAACCGTAAGACTGAGGTTCCGCGCAAGAATCTTCTTTACAGACAGACTGAGAATCGGCAGCCGATTCTTCCGTTCTATGACTCTGCACCTGTACCGTTGCCATCGTTTCCATGTCCTGAATATCCTGCAGCAATTCAAAACGGTATTTCTGCCTGACATCCGGATATTTAACATGATCGACCTCTTCCATAAACATAGTAAGCGGCCGCACATATATCTGGAACGTGTCATACATTGCCTGATAGACTACCATCAATTCTCTCGTCTCACTGTGTGTTGCAAGACAGCGTATCTGATAAATATTTCCTTTAAAATGTCTGTACATTTCCTGTGGTTTGGGATTTGCTCTCATTCTATACTCCAATCTGGCTTCAAACGGTCTGCTCTTAAACCGAAAGCCTGACACCGTTTCGCTGCCTCTAATAGTATAATCCCAAATCAGGAAAATGTCATTCCTTTCTCTTTATGAAAAAATCAAAATTTCCGCTTTTAAGAACATACGTTCTGTATATGTACTATAAAACATACGTTCTGTTTTGTCAAGTGATTACAACTCATATCGAAAACTACACGCCTCGTCCTGAAACTCCACCTGCGATAACAGACTCCACAGCTTAGCCTTCTCCGCCTCCGGCAAGTTCTCAATCTTCCTGTGATGAATCAAAACCGTATACTCTCTTCTTCCGCTTTCATATGTTACCCTCGTAAAGTTGATTCCGCAGTCCATATACCCTTCTTTATCCAGCAATTCTTCTGCCCGTTTAACATATTCCTCTTCCAAAACCGCGTAATAATGATTCTGTTTAACGCGCTCATGGTTCTCTTTACTCATCACGGTTCCTTTTACGCAAAAAACAATGACAAACACCAGCAAAATCGTAACAATACCAAACCCTTTCTTCATCATTTTTTCTCTCCTTTTCTTTTCTTTTTCGTTTATGTTCTATTCTGATCACCATTCTTGCTCAGCTTATGCGTTTAAGCATAAACACAAACTTTTTTGTAAAAGGTTTATTTTTTAATCTAGGTACATTGTAATATAAGCATAACAGAACATAAGTCCCATAAAACGGACTCCAATTGCCAATAACATATTTATGCATCAAAAAAGACGGAGAACAAAACCGCCTAAACGCTTCTATCCTTCGTCCTTCTTCTCTTTTTATTGTTATTATACTTATAAGCAATACCGAACCGCATCCTGACCCTGCCGCTTAATCCGACAACATCACTTCGTGCGTGACCAGATAAATATCGTCCTGCAGTTTTTCCACGCCAAGCGCCATCGTGCAATGATAAGCGCCTGCCGCTGTCATGGCATTCTCCATGTAAGCCTGTAGATAATCTTCTGAATCATAATTTCTTTTCCATTCTTCAAACAACTGCTCACCCCTGACCGCGTTGGTAAAAGTGTAATGCCCTTTGCCGTTTGAAGTAATTTGCCGATAGCAGTCCGCATAATACGCGTTCATATCTGTAAATACCTGCTCTTCCGAAAGACCGGTCTCCCCAAGGCTTCTAAGTTCATCACGCGCCATATCCTGCTCTTCAGGAGCAATTCGGTACATCTGTCCGTTACACGGCGGAAGATACACAGACATTTCCTGTCTGATATGACTGTTCGCATAGTCTTCATCAGATTTATTAAAGTAATTATAATTCCCGCCATCCGTATCGTCCCATGTGGTATCTACATTATAATAGCCATCCTCCAAAGCGACGATATTCCAAGCGTGGCTCTCCCCCGCATATCCCGTACAGTAATAACACGGAATGCCAAGCTGTTGTAAAATATACTGAAAAGCACGTGAATAACCTGCGCAGACAGTCTCTCCATTCACCAGCGCGCTATAAGCGCTCTGGTTCATCTCGGCATCCGCATGATAAGAAATTCTCTCAATAAGCGCATCATGAACCGCCTTTTCCTTCGTATACTGATCGGGCAGATTCTGTACCTGCGACACAATTGCATTTACCTGCGCGTCAAACTCAGCCTTCGCGCTCTCTAATTCCTCCGCCGTACGGTTAAATTCAAGGTCAATCTCCACACACTGTCCTGACCGCTTGTATTTGCATACGTATGCTGTTTCCAGCCAGAACAATTCCGGATGATCATTGTACACGGCGGCAAAAATATCCCTGAGCCCGGACGACGTAACTTCTTCCACCGGCATGAATACCGGATATAGTCCGTTTGCATTGGCATAAATCTGACGGTAAATATGTTTTTCTTTGTCATTTAACATCGCATAATACGGATAGTAGACCGCATCAAAATCCATTCCGTCGCCTGTATATCCGACGTCCAGCCTGCTCTCGATATCCCCCGCGGCCACATCGTCAACCTGCCGCGCATCATCTTGTATCTGTTTATATCCGCTCTTTCCCGATACACTGTCGGGTATCACAATCGCTGATTCGTCAGGCGCAATATATTCTGACACGCCGTCGCCGTTCACACCTTCCGCTGTCTTGCGACTTTCCGGATTCCTGCCGGCATTTCCACTTCTCTCCGCCGTATTTGCCGCACCTATACCGCTATCTCCCGGAAGATAGACTATGCTCTCCATCATATCATTGTCTGTTTCCGCGCTCATTTCACCCGGAACTGAACCTGATTCAGGCTGTGCGGATATTTCTGCCGACACAGCCTGATCGTCCTCTTTGTATAAGATTTCTTTGATTTTGTCCGTCACATCCGGTCTGACGGCGCACACGATAATCAGAATGCACAGAAGCGCCATCAAAATTATCAGCACATAAAGGAATTTCCTGAATACTTTCATCATCTTATATGACTGCCTCTCACATCGCAAGCGCTTCCCTGATTGCCGCCATCAACTCTTCATAAGTCTCATATGCCGGAATCTGCGGATTGTCCTTCTTAATCTGCTCCGTACTCTTAAACAAAAATCCCGCCTTGCTTGCCTTGATCATACCCATATCATTATGGCTGTCTCCGCTGGCAATCGTATCATAGCCGATGGACTGCAATGCTTTGACCGTCGTCAGCTTGGAATCTGCGATACGCATCTTAAAACCTGTAATCTCGCCGTCTTCCGCAACTTCCAAGGAGTTGCAGAAGATTGTCGGATATCCGAGTTTCTTCATCAAAGGTCCCGCAAACTGCGTGAAAGTGTCGCTGATAATGATAACCTGTGTAATACTGCGAAGTTCATCCAGAAACTCTTTTGCTCCGGGTATAGGGTCAATTGTCGCAATCGTCTCCTGTATCTCTTTTAGACCGAGTCCATGTTCTTTCAAAATACCGATTCTCCACTTCATCAGCTTATCATAGTCCGGCTCGTCTCTCGTCGTTCTCTTAAGTTCCGGAATGCCGCTCGCCTCGGCAAACGCAATCCATATTTCGGGCACAAGAACACCTTCCAAATCCAGACACACAATATTCATACTCATATCCCGTTCCTCTTTTCTTAGTTTATACAACATCTTTCTCACTCAGCGGTTGATATCATCGCGCCGGGCGCTAAGCTTACCCGTCTGCCGCCGATACACAGATACAACGTAACCGCCGTAGGATTATATATTAGATCCTCGTCCACGGATACGACCATCGAGCGCATCGCCGTCACATACTCATAGATTTCTATATTGGCCGCATACCACACGTCTTCTCTTCCCCGAAGTTTCTCACAGATTCCGCTGATATGTTCCCAATTATGATCCCGTTCAAACTCATAACTGTGTCCCCATATATAAAAGAGCGACAGATTGCGGTATCCGGGAGCATTCAGGAAATCATTTATCAATGCGTCCGTCACCTGCCCGTGATGGCATGTAGGATTCCATTGCATGAAATCGGCAGGCAGTGAAAAGTTCATTGTGCTTCCTACCGTACGGTTGTAAACGATACCCAGATCCTCCGCCGTCCGAATCATCTGCTCATTATATTCCCCAAAAGGATATGACATTCCGCGCACAATCTTACCACAGCATCTCTCCAATGCACGCCTATCCTCATATACTTCCGCTATCATCTGCGTCTTAGATAATTGGTTAAAAAAGGGATGAGTCACTGCGTGGCAGGCGACTTCATGGTTTACATAAAGTTCCTTCACTTCCGCCGACGTAATAAACCCTTCCGTGTCCAACGTTCCGCTGTTTAAGTGAAACGTTGCTTTCATATTATTTTGGTTCAAAATACTGACCAAACGTCTGTCATGAATCTGCGCATCGTCATAGCTGAATGTCAGCGCCTTATCTTTACCTTCCGGAAACAGAAATCTGATTTCTCCTATCCTTCTTTCCATGCCGCTTTGCTCCCCTCTGTCCATATTTGTTCCTAACTAAAACTGCTTCCCGCAGAAATATTAGCCAAGCGGCTCTCTGCAGAAATAACAGCCGTACCGCGTTCTCGGTATCATCGGAATCAGATTCTCCGCCCCACAATATCCGCAATTCACGCAGCGCTTGCCGTTCGGAATCATTTCTCCTTCCAGATACCGCTCAGCCACTGTCAGCCCTCCACGCGTTTCGTACAACCTTTTCTGCTCCTCTAATTTCTCTTTCGCATGTTCTCTGGCATCCGCCTCCGCTTTCTCCATCAGATAAGCCGTCGTCGAATGTCCGTCCTCCTTGGCTTCCTGTATCGCTTCCTGCGCAGCGCTTCTCTGTACCGGCGGTTTTGCGCCATGCGGCAGGAAAACGCCTTTCCTGCTATTAGCGCCGGCATACGGATCAGACTGTCGATTCTGTGTCAGAACACTCTGCGGACGGCTATTTTGCTGATTTGCCGTAGTCACAGTAGTATTCGGCATGGAACGGTTGTTCCTCCCACCGCCGATTCCTTTCGCGTTCTGAACTCTTCTGTACACAATCGTACACACAATAATAATAAATATCAGTTCTATCATTGGTATCTCCCTCCGTCACAATATATAAATTCAGATATATGTAAACAGGCTGGTTTTCTACGAAGCCGCACTATATTTGACAATCAGAAGTTCTACGCTCATTACGTCGTTCATCCTGCCCGTCTTGACTGCCTCTTCCGTTTCCACACAATCCGTCAGCGCACTGCGCAGATCGGCTTCCTTAAACTTCGCCGCCTGAGCCGCATATTTTCTGGCAATAAACCCTGCCAGCCCTACCTTCTCGCCGATCGTATTAGCGTCAAAACCTTTGTTTCTTAATTCTTTTACCTGCAAAAGCAGATTAAACTGCCTTGTAATCAGAAAAAGAATGCGCATAGGCGGTTCCTTGAGCGTCAGCAGATCATAATACAAATCCATCGCTGCCTTCTGTCGTCTCTCCGCTACCGCATTGATCATATCAAATATCTGGCTGCTCACCTGCTTCGTACAGACCGCCTCGATATCCTGTGCCGTAATCACATCCTTTTCCATGCAGTAACAAAACAATTTCTCAAGTTCTCCACGGATATTCTCCATATCCGAACCTGTTTTATCCAGAAAAAGATTTAAATCCCTCTCTGTAATATTCTTATTTTCCTTCTTCAAAAGACCAAGTATCCAACGTTTCAGCGTCGTCTCATCCTGTGCCTTAAACTCGATGGCACGCCCCTTTGCCGTCGCTGCCTTGTAAAGTTTGCTGCGCTTATCCACCGTGGGTTCCACAAACACAAAATATGCGGTCGGAGATATAGCTGACATATATTCCGCCAAATCCTCTCCGCCATGGGAAAATAGTCCGCTGTTCTCCAGCATGATCACCCTTCGTTCCGCCAGAAAAGGCATTGTCTGTGCCAAATCGATCACTTCTTGGGACCTGACGTCTTTTCCCTCAAAATAATGAAAATTCATGGCGTCCCCATCACCTAACAGCGCAGTTTTCAATTTATCTTTGTACTGGCTGCGCAGGTACGCTTCCTCACCATATAAGATATAAACCTGCTTCAGTTGTCCCGACTTTATTTCTTCCGATAATTTTTTCATACATTCAGTATATTGTATAATGTCAAATTAATCAATTTATTTAATTTTATCGCGGATGTCCTGCATCTGATAGTCCAGCGCCTCAATGGAATCTGCGCAAGCCCGAAGTTTCCTCTCGATTTCCTCTGTGTTCTCCACATCCTTCTTATATTTCAATTTATGTTCAAGACTCGCCCAGAAATCCATTGCTATCGTGCGAAACTGTACTTCCGCCTTCATATACTTTTTCTCGTTGGAGAGAAAAATCGGTACGCTCAGAATCAGGTGCAGACTCCTATAACCGTTATCCTTGGGATTGCTGATATAATCTTTCTTTCGCAGCAGGATAAAATCATCCTGTTTAACCAAAAGATCTGCAAGACGATAGATATCATCCGGAAAAGAGCAGATTACTCTGAGTCCCGCCACATCCGTCAGATGTTCTCTTATGCTCTCCACGGTTACCGGATAACCTTTATACGCCATTTTCGCATAGATACTCGTAGGTGTTTTCAACCTGCTTTTAATAGACTCAAAAGGATTCCGGTTGTAAACCTGCGAAAATTCTTCATTCAACACTTTGAGCCTCGTCTCTACCTCCATAATCGCTGCGCGGTACTCCATCATCAATCTGTTAAAAGGCTCCGTCTCCCGCAGCTTCTTTGCCTGCATCTCAATAATCCGATGCTGCTTTTCAAGCGTCTCCTCCTGCTCCTCCACTTTCTGCTCCAATTGATTCTTGTATGCAAAAAGCTGCATCGCGTTCTTCACTCTGTTTTTCACGATGGAAGTCTCGAACGGCTTATGTATGAAATCGGATACGCCCATCTCAAGGCATTTGTTCTCAACCTCTATGGCATGCTCACTGCTGATGATCAGCACCGGTATCTTCTGCAGCCATCCATGCTCTTTCAAATCCGAGATTACGGCAAACCCATCCATCTTAGGCATATGCAGGTCTAAAAGCACAGCCGATATATCATCCTGCCGCCTCTTGAGCGCATCCAATGCTTCCTCTCCGTCCGCCGCCATAATTACATCGTAATCGTCCTCTAACATGACGCGAAGAATCTCCCGATTTACCTCCGCATCGTCAACCACCAATATCTTTTGCATTTCTATTCCCCTCTTGCATGTGTAACTGCCCGCAGCGCATACCCGGGCTCGCGTCTATTGTACCATATATTCCGCAAATAATCATGAAAAAGACCACATTTTTAGAATTTGCACACCACATTAATATCTGCTATACTTCTCCTATCAAATAATACATTACGGAGTATGTCCATAAAGCCCATGCCATTGATCAATCCAAGACACTTCCTGAAATTTCATAATCTGTGCCCCTTCCACAAGAGCCAGCCGTCCCACAGAAACAGCCGGCCGCTTCCTACGCTGTGTGAGATGACGCTGCTTATAGCAGTATGCGTCTGTCTTTCAGGATGTTCCTTCACGTCAAATGGCATCTATGGTTATACTCCTTTGGCCTGCAGGCGCACGGCTGAAAAGAAAGAGGCTCTATTTGAAAAGAGAGGTGAACGGCTTTACCGCGCGGCGATCAGCGGCATATGGTATCCGTTCGGCTGGGAAAGTCCTTATCTGTTTGTTGATATAGGCGCCGAACATCCAGTTATGTTAACCTCTGGAAAAACCTTTGACTACCCCACGGAGTCCGGCGAAAAAATCCAGACCTGCATGGAATGTGAAGTCTATTATCACAACAACGGAGAGGACATTTTCCTTGGGGCTCTGGAAAGCTTAAACACCGGCTGCCCGATTGCATACGATGAAACCGGAATCTATGTGGCAGGCGCTCACGGCGTAGAGAAATATGTGATTGATGAAAGCGGCGCTGCACCTTGTCTTAGAATGGAGATTGGATCGTACCGGAGCGAAGCCGGGCTGTACCGCTCCGACACTGTAAACAGCACTTTGTCCAAGAACGAATATAACCGGTTATACGCGGACTATCTCTCGGCAAAGATCATTGACTACGGTGATGTCCTTCCCTTTCTATACAAATACGCCGACGAGGAAATCGAACTTTTGCAGCTTCTCGAAAAAGAAGCCGACTGCAAGATAACGGAATACCAATATGCCGATTTCAATCATGACGGGTACATGGATATCGCCAGTGCCTACAAGAAGGACGGGCTCTGGCATCTCCTATACCTGTGCGGTGACGAGCATGTTTGTCTGGAACTGGAAACGCTGCGTTATGATTTCTGTGAAGTATGGTCCTTCCCAACCTATGATGGCGAAACGTATTCGGAAACCCATCTGCTCGTCAATGTTTATGACGATGCCGGCGCTGACAGACATTTCTCCATCTACGCATTAAAAGACCATGCGCTGACTCCTGTCCTTGACCGCCTGCCCGGACATGTTTCCATGAATGATGGCAGTGCCATTAACCAGACTCTGTTTCTCAATATGGAAGACTGCGGCGACGGTTACAGCGCCATCACCTACTTAAGCTATGAAGACGGCGCCTACAAAGAACTCGGTATCTTGGAACTGCCCGAAGACAAGTTCTTGCAGTACGACAATGCCAAGGAAGTTCTTGCGAATATCCGTGCCGAGCTTGGCACGGACGATATCCGTTTCACCTTTTACGCACAGCAGCTTAGCACCATCCGCATCCAATGCGAAATAACATCGGAAAGCGGTGAAGTACGGTTCTGCCACTTTACTTTACATCATGACAAAAATGAGCTTCACACGCCTTCCATGTATCACATGCGTTTCCAGACGACAGCCGAAACACAAATTTCCGAATTTTCCGGTTACCCTCGCTATAACATGCACGAGGGACGTCTGAAAAGTCACTTTACAGATTTAGAAGTTACCTATCCTGAGATTGACTGACATATTCTTCCACGCGCACCTTCCCGCCCCGTACATGAACCTTCCCACCCCGGACGCTCACCGTCACCGCGCCGCTTCTCTGCGTCCGGTAAATCATACTGCCACAGTTCTCAAGCCTTTCGATCAGTTCTTCATGCGGATGCCCGTACCTGTTATTTCGCCCCGCTGAAATCAGGGCGATACGCGGATTGACCAGTCTTAGGAAATCTTCTTTCGTGGAGTTTTTTGAACCATGGTGCGCCACCTTTAACAGTGTTATGTTGACCTTGTTCCATTCTGTAAAACCTTCGGCATAGAAATCAGACTGTAGTTCTTTTCCAAGCATTCTTTGCTCCATCTCGTCCAATACGCTTCTCTCTCCCTCCCCTTCCACATCTCCCGTAAACAATGCCGTAAAATCTCCGTAAGTTAAATAGAGCACCGTAGAATAAGCGTTGACGTCCGTCGTATTCCATCCTTTATCCGGATGAAGGCAAGTTAACATAACTTCTCCGCAATGTATTACATCACCCCGCCCGATATACCGTACCGTTACATTTTGTTGCTGCGCAAGCTTCTCCAATTCATGATAATTCTCGTTCCTTCCCGCCTCTCCCACATCCGGCAGATACAGCGTTCCTACGGAAATGCCGCTTGTTCCTGCCTCCTCAAGCAGCGTACGGATGCCGCTAATATGGTCGTTGTCCGGATGCGTAACGATTACCGCATCCAAATATGAAACGCCTTCGTATTTTAAGAACGGCATGATCTGATAATCCGCCACCTTAGATTTATCTGAACTTCCGCCGTCAATCAATATATGCATGCCGTCATCTTCCGTCAGATAAATACAGTCCCCCTGTCCCACATCCACCATCGTGATCCTAAGTCCCTGCGGCACTCTGATAGTCAGCACAAGCAGCGCACATAATACTCCCTGCCAGAAATACAGCTTCGTGAGCCTCCCATTCAATGCTGCAAGCAATACAAGAATCCCCAGAAATGCTATGATCTGCCATGGCTTCGGACAGCCGATAACCCATTTATTGGCGGGAAGTTTCAAGCATACATCACAACACTTTTCATAGAATCTTAACAAGATCTGCACCGGATATGCCGCCACTGCCCCCAAAGACAACAATAGCGATGCCAGTGCCATACTGGTCAGCCCGCCAAGCAATACCAATGTCATACAGGGAATCACAATAAGATTTAAGAGCACTGAGTAAGGCGGAAATTCATAATAGAAACTCAGATACACCGGCAGTGTGGAGACAGACACTGCCACTCCTGACACTACCGCCTTCTCTATCCTTCCCGTTCCAAGCAAATTCTCCTCCACTGCCGGAAGAAAAATACCGATACCGCATATCGCTCCGAAAGAAAACAGAAACCCGCTGTGCTGCAAATACAAAGGCTGCTGTACCAGAATTAACAGCGCCGCCACCGTCACCGCAGTCAGCAAATCATAGGTCCTTCCCAGCACCCCGGCAAACAGGTGCATCGCAAACATAATATACGCTCTGAGCATGGAGATTCCCATTCCGGTCATCGTTCCGTAGCAGTACATTAATCCGGTTGATAACATTATGTTAACCACGTTGGGCAGCCGCATTTTATGAAACAGCTTATGGCACCCCATTCCGATCACAGATAAATGTAGTCCGCTGATTGCCAGAATGTGGATAATACCGTTTTGCTGATACAATTCTTTTACCTCTTCATCAAGCGTCCCTTTTTCCCCTAGAAGCATTGCCTTCATGACAGAAGCGTCTTCTGACGGATAGCAGTTCTCCAATAGAAGTGATAAATATTCTTTTAATCGGTACATATTTTCTTCAAAGACATTATATGTGCCGCTCGCCTTGACACAATGGCTCTTCATAACTCTGCCCTGTTGTCCCATGATCCGATAGTAATCAGCCGCATCGAATTCTCCCGGATTCGTGGCATGTGCAAAACTGCGGTATTCCCCTTGTACGATGACCAGACTTCCCATCGGCGGAAGTTCATCTGCTTCCATATAGCATAGAACGCCGTCAATCCCTGCCGCATCTTCTTTGCGCAATTTTTCTCTGTTTTCTTTCCATAAACTATGTAGTCTGTACTTTGGAATCTTCTCAGAATCTGATAAGAATTGTTCCAGAATTGTGATTTGACTGTTATCAAGAATTACTGCTTCGGTCAATGCTATGACCGGTATTTCACTGCCCTGCGACGTTCGGTATTCCTTCCTGTCCACATATCCCGCCACCGCAACGCGCTTCCTGTCAAGTATCTCATAGGTTGGCGCACCCCGCACCGTACAAGACATTGCCAAGATGACCCCCGCCACATATACTGCCCCTGCCAGACACAGGGGTCTTCTCAATCGAATCATCCTTATATGCATACCTCCTGATTAGTTTTCTTCCGGCACAACAAGTAAATCCAGATTTCTTTCGAAGATACTGTTTAAGCTGATCTTCTCCCTATACGAAATATTCGTATTCCCGTTGACCGTAATCTGCACCTTATTCACATTGGACAATTCTACCAGCGAATTGGTAATCGCATAGATTGTCACATCCGCGCTCGCACTATATGGCTGACTCAAAAAGTCCTCGTTCAAGTTTACATAACATATTCCATCTTTGGTGGTCACACTCACAATCTTCGTCGTCGGATTCGCAACCGGATATGCGCCTTCCGACACCGGACCTTCTATCAATTTCTCCACCACCAGTTTTTCCAAAGAAATATTACTGCTGTATACCACGTTTCTACGGTTTTCTTCCACCAGTCCCGTGCCGTCCTCATTGGCAAAATATAATCTGAGATTCACCTTTTCATAAGCGTTAATCTCGTTTCCGGCATTGTCGATAAACGTGTCTTTAGACATCGTACCGATTGCGTTTCCGGCGCTGTCCGAAAGCAGTTCTCCCTGAACCGTAAACGATACATAGCTGATCTCCGGAATCTGGGTCACGGTTCTGACGATTGCCGCTCGCACGAGCACTTCCTTCGTGATGTCCATCTCTTTGTAATGCTCATCAAAATTAAGCGTAAGCTGACCGTTATCTAATGTATGCCCCAACAGTTCGAATCCGTTTGACAGAGGCGCTTCGTACTCTAATTTGTCCGGAATTTTCTTAAGCTGCGCAAATAGTTCACCAAGCAGCGCTTCCGTATCCTTCGTCTCACTCGCATACTCTCTCGTGAGTGTTTTGGTCTCTTCATTGTTTACATAATATATATTATAAATAACGCCTTTCTCCGGCTGTTCCTGTCTGCCGCACGCGGAACAAAACAGCATCGGCATAATAATACACAGCCATGATATACACATTTTCAACTTTTTCATTCTAATCATATTCACTCTGCTCATTCTATCTCAATCAACCATGATTTGCTTCAATACCATGTAATGTAAACCTTCTCAGACTGCCTCAGACCGCAATATATGTCAGCGGAATACGCACCGTGAATGTAGTGCCTTCACCTTCGATACTCTCTACTTTAATGGAACCTCTGTGCATCATGATCGCACTTTTGGTAATTGCAAGACCAAGACCGGTTCCACCAATCTCTCTGGAACGAGACTTGTCCACACGGTAAAATCTTTCATAGATATGGTCCATGGACTCTTGCGGAATTCCCAGTCCGGAATCAGCCACCACGATTGTAAAAAACTGGTGGTCCGCATCCAGTGTCACCTTCACCCAGCCATGTTCCTTATTGTACTTAATCGCATTTTCAACCAGATTCGATATGACCAGAGTCATTTTGACCTCATCCACTGCCGCAGTAACCGGACGTATACTCTCGTAGACCAGTTCGACGTCTCTCTTCTGTGCAATCGGTCGAAGTCTTCTCATAATAAGTTCCACCAGTATATTGATGTCTACCTCGGTAATCGTCAGGTCCGCCGCTGTTCTGTCCATCTTTACCAAGGACAACAGATCCGTAATAATCTTGTCTTCCCTCTCGACTTCTTTGGTGATATCTTCCATAAATTCCTGATACACTTCTATCGGCACATCTTTCTGGCTGATCAAAGAATCCGCCAATACCTTCATGGATGTAATCGGCGTCTTCAACTCGTGGGACACATTGGACACAAATTCCTGTCTGGAATCATCCAACACCTTCATTCTTCCGAGTACTCTGTTAAATGCATCTCCGATATGTTCGGTCTCCAGACAATCAGTGACAGAAATCGGCGCGTCAGTATATCCCTCCTGCGCCTCGTTCAGAGCCTCCGTAATCTTCTCAAAAGGCCTGATTAAGATTTTGGAGGCAATAATTGACACAACAAAAATCGCCAGAATCACAATTACTTCCACAATAAGCGCCTTACGGCTCAGAATTTCCATCGTAATTCTGATGCTGTCCGTAGATGCACTGACCAGCATGACCCCCCGCACCAGTTCTTTTTTCTCCGCATCGGTGCCTTCTCCCAAACTGACCGCCTCTGTGATGGGAATCGTCATCTCAATATATCCGTTATCCTTGTCATACTTACTGTCACTCTCGCCCTTGATGCAACGAATCACTTCCTCAGAAATAATTGTTTTGTTCTCACTGATTCCGTAAGTATCTTTTACAATACGCAAATCATTATTAATAATCATAACCCGCCCATCATAGAGACTCGAAAGCTGATTGATTTCCGCATTAATAACCTCCGAAGAGGTATCTTGCAAATAATGATAAGTAAGCAGGTGATTTGCCAGAATTCTAAGCTGCGTGGTGGCGTCAGAGGTTCTGACGTCAACGGCACGCTGCTCATAATTCTGCAAGATTGCATATCGCATACTGATACATGGAATTAGTCCTACAATAAACAGGATCAGAAAAATTCTTGTTTTCAGACTTCTTAGAAATATAATCTTACGAATGTTTAATTTAAGCAAAGTAGTATCCCACACCCCATTTAGTCCGCACATACGCAGGCTCACTGGGAGTATTCTCAATCTTCTCTCTCAGCCTTCTGATATGTACGTCCACTGTTCTGACATCCCCCGGATAATCATTGCCCCACACAAGTTTAAGCAGGTCCTCCCTGCCGTATACCTTGCCCGGATTCTTCATGAGCAATTCCAACACTTCGAATTCCTTAGCTGTCAGATTGATTTCTTTCCCTTCAATATAGACTCTTCTTCCGTCACAATCAAGCCTTAGACTGCCTTTTTCCAGCATCTTTAGCGAATCTTTATCCTCGCCTTTACGGTTTGTCCTGCGCATGATTGCCTTAATCCGCGCTTTTACTTCCAAAATATTAAACGGCTTCGTGATATAATCATCCGCACCATAATCAAGCCCGAGTATCTTGTCCATATCGTCACCTTTCGCCGTCAGCATCACAATCGGCACATTGGAAAACTCCCGGATCTGCTGGCATACTTCAAAGCCTGTCATTTTGGGCAGCATCACATCAAGCAGTATCATATCATATTTGTTCTGCTGTGCATATCCCAGCGCTTCTTCGCCATCATATGCACAGTCAACTTCCATACCGTCCTGTTCCAAACTAAACCGGATACCCTTCACGATTAATTTCTCATCATCAACTACTAAAACTCTCTGTCCCATTGTTCAATTCCGCCTTAATACACTTTAATCTTATCTTTTATCTTATTGTATGTCCCCTCTTTGATACCACTCACATTCATGATATCCTCTATTCTCTGGAATCCGCCGCTCTCCTGCCTATACGCCACAATCGCTGCTGCTCTTGTACTTCCGATACCGGGAATATTACACAACTCCGCTTCTGAAGCCGTATTGATATTAATCTTCCCATCTGCCGTCTCGCTATGGATAACTCCGCCAGTGTCTGCGCTGTCAGATGCTGTCCCCTGCACACCGCCCGTCTGCTGCGTCGCGTTATGTCCAACCATCGGCTGTCCTTCATCCGACGATTCGACAATCCCGATAATGGTATTCTCATCCGTAGATAACGCCTTAGTTTGCTCTACTGTCGGAATGATCAGCTTCATTCCGTCCGCCAGACGTCCCGCTTGGTTTACATAACTCGAATCCGCATCCTCCGCAAACCCGCCTGCCTTCTCTACAGCTTCATAAATCCTACTGTCCGCCGGCATTTCATAGACACCGGGGCTTACCACAGCGCCACAGACATGTACAAATATGTTCTCCGGCTCCTGAATCTGTACTGACGCAGTCTTCTCCTTCCCGGTATCTTCTGCACGTGCAGATTCGGCGTTCTCCGCGCCCGATGCATGTACCTCACCGGTTCGTTCTGCCGCATCAGCCACTATATCCGTCTGTAACTTAGGCACTTCGCTCCGAGTTTCCTGCGCTGCATCGCCTATTTCCAGCACAAGCTGCTCCCTGCGGGTACAGCCGCACAGAATACCACACAGAAACAACGCAAACACGCATGCCTTGCAGCGTACGGTCCGCCTTGTGCCCGTTCTCTGGTTACGGTTACTTTCCACTCGATATGTTTCTCGTTGTCTTCGCATAGTTTCCTTTCCGAACGCCGTCAGATTCTTCAAGGAAGTTCCCGCTATGCAATGCACTTTTATTGTAAAATAAATTACCTGCTATGTCCACTTAAAAATTACAATTCCGGCAATCGCAATTCCCATACCGACCATCTTACGAATCTCAAGCGGCTGTTTTTCCACGCCAAATAAGCCGAACAGTTCAATCAGATACGCAACAATTAATTGGGAGATCACAATAATCATAACCGCTCTGGCAGGTCCGAGCATCTCCATTCCCTTGATGACCGTATAAGTGATAAACGCGCCAATGGCACCGCCGAGCAGCATATATTTCGGCTCCACTTTCCAAAGCGTTGCAAAGGACGACCTATCCGTGACAAGCCATGCCGCCAGACATACCAGCAGTGCGGTAAACTGCACAAATGCGTTTGCCACCCATATACCGGAAGTCTTTGTCACTTGTGTATTAAACACGCCTTGAATGCTCATAAGCGCTCCCGATAACAATGCAATCAAAAATCCAAACATCTTACATTCCTCCTAGAAATTTCCTGCTAAAAGTAAAAACAAGACTGTTTCCAGTCTTGTTTTATCATGTCCTCTATTTGCCACTAATATGCACATTCGCATATATTTTTGTAAACATATCACTCTGTCCTAGTCCGTCTTCTCGTTATCTGCGTCTTCCCCGTCAACCGTCTCTTCGTCCTCATACTCCTCTACAATTTCTTCCGGCACATCGATATACTCCTCTTCGTATTCGCCGCCTACAACCTGAGACATAATCTTCTCGGATAAGGCCTTTAAGCCCTTGTTGGCATCCTCGCCTTCCCAAATCTTGGCAAAGGTAATCTCCAGTTCCACCCAGAAGTTACTCGTCTCAATCATCTTCGGCATCGGAACGGAGTAACTGTATTCTTCGAGAAATGCCGCTTTGTTGGGATCCGTATAGGTATCGCCCCTATCGTAGAGCGGAAGCTTGCCCGTTCTTGTATAAAGACTGTCGGTAGCATATTCCGTCAAATACACGGCGAAATCGTTTGCCATCTCCTTTTTCATCGAATAACCGTTTATTGCTATGCACTGGGTAACCGACAACGATGCCGAACTCAATTCCTCGCTCACGTCAGGCATCATGGAAATACCATATTCGTACGCAAAATTTCCTTCCGCTTTTGCCGCCTCAATTTTCGTGAGCGCATCCGTCGTTGCCACAGTATATACAATCTTACCGTCTATAAAATCCTGTAATATACCGTCATAACTGATTTCTTTCGTATCGATGGAAAAGAACTGATTCAAATTCTGGTACACGCGCATACACTTAATTGCATCCTCGTTATAAATATGCACCTCGTCCACCAGATCTCCATACTTTCCGCCCACATCAATCGAATCTCCCACGAAGAAATAATTGTAGAAGATATCGGATACATCCCATTTGAAGACTGCCTCCACCTGCTCCGGTGCATCGTAGACATCCGCAAAAGACAGAATGTCATCTATCGTCTTAGGAAGCGCTTCCGCTACCCTTGCCTGCACTGCTTCCTCCGTAATCCCGCCGGCTTCGCCCTCTGCTTCACCGGAAGCTTCCACAGATGCATTTGTATCCGTCTCTCCGCCTGCTTCTGACGGTTCTTCTCCACTTTCAAGCTGCGCCTGCGCTTCCTCCGCTTCCTGCGCATCTTGCTCCGCCTCGATCTGTGCCTGCGCCCAATCCTGAAGATACGTCTCATTGTACAGAAAACAGCTTGTCTCAAAATAGAAAGGATAACCAATATGTTTATCCTTGTATGTCACCGCATTAACCGCCGTCTCCGGAAAAAAGCTTTCAAGAGAGGCCACGCCCTCCGGAACGGCAATTTCGGATGCGAGTCCTGCCAGATATGCCTTTTCCAGAGAATCGTTACTGACAATATAAAGATCCGGCAATTCCTCGTCTTGTAAAGATGCCTGATTAATCGTCTCCAGATATTCCAGCCCCGACGTATAGACCGGCACCACGCGCACATCGTCCTGATACTCGCTGTAAGATACCGCCACACTGCTCAGATAATCCGTCAATGCTTCGTCCGTATACCATAAATATAAGGTTTCTCTATGACCGAAAAGAGTATCATCATCTACTTCCGTCTCTTCATTCTGCGGCACCGTAATGCCCAGTTTTCCGACTCCGTATATGCCGCCTGCACACAATGCAATCGTCAAAATCGTAGTCAATCTTTTCTTCAGAGCCACTTTAATCTCCTTTATTTACCAATTGTTTCTTACGCCTGCGCATTCCGACATACTTCCTGTATACTCTCCCGCAGAATCGTTATCATATCGTCCACATTTTCTCTTGTAATCACAAGGGAAGGTACAAACCTGATAATATTTCTTCCGGCATTGATGAGCACAAGCCCTTTATCCATTGCTTTTGCAATAACGTCTCCTACCGGTCTGTCAAACACGAGCCCCTGCATCATGCCGATGCCGCGTCTTGTTTCTATACAATCAAACTCTGCCGTCAGCCCGTCTAGACGCTGTCCTAAATATTCGCCCACTTTTCGCACATTGTCAAGAACATTCTGTTTCTCAAACAGTTCAATGACCTTGCACACAGCCGCACACGCCAGAGGATTGCCTCCGTAAGTGGTTCCATGGTCGCCCGCCGCGAGAGAGTGCGCTCCCACCTTCTCTGTCATGGCAAACGCTCCAACGGGCACGCCACAGCCAAGCGCCTTCGCCATCGTCATTACGTCGGGTTTCATACCATAGCGCTGCCATGCAAACATTTCTCCGGTACGTCCCATGCCGCATTGAATCTCGTCGAGAATCATCAGAATATCTCTTTCATCGCAAAGTCGACGTATTTTCTTCATAAATTCTTCTGACGCCGGATAAATACCGCCCTCGCCCTGCACAGTCTCGAAGATAATCGCACAAGTCTTGTCTGTCACCTGTTCCATAACGCTGTCGAAATCATTCAACCGGGCAAATCTGATATTGCCGATCATCGGCTCAAAAGCCTCCCGATAATGCGGATTGCCTGTCACAGACAGCGCCCCCATTGTCCTGCCGTGGAAAGAATGATCCATGGCAATGATCTCATGATCTGTACTGCCATCCTTTAAATATGCATACTTTCTTGCCGTCTTGATAGCGCCCTCTATCGCCTCGGCTCCACTGTTGGTAAAAAATACTCTGTCCATGCTGGAAATCCGTTTGATCTCCTTTGCCGCCTCTATCGCCGGAAGATTGTAATAATAATTGGACGTATGAATAATCTTATCAATCTGCTCCTTTAGGGCATCATTGTACTCTCTATTATTATAACCAAGAGCAAACACCGCAATACCGGACACGAAATCCAGATACCGCTTTCCGTCCGTATCGTACAAATATACGCCGTCGCCCTTTTCAAATACGACCTGATAACGATTGTATGTATGAAGCAGCGCTTTCTCCGCCTCGTCTATGTAATTCTGCATTGCTGTGCTCATGTTCTGTCGTCTCCTGTTATCCTGTTTTGTCCCTTTTGCGCAGCGCGTACGTCAACTATTCACACACTGCTCCGAATCCTTGTCCGCAATGATTGCCGTACCGATACCTTGATCCGTAAAGATCTCCAGAAGCAGGCAGTGCGCAATCCTTCCGTCCAGAATATGGACTCTGTTGACGCCTTCTTTGATAGCATCCGTGCAGTTGCCAAGCTTCGGCAGCATTCCTCCTCCGATGCATCCGCTGTCTATCAGTTCATCCGCCTGCGATACCGTCAGTCTGGAAATGAAACTGGACTTGTCATTGATATCACGGTACAATCCTTCGATATCCGTCAGGAACACAAGTTTATCCGCACTCACCGCCTTGGCGATTGCACAGGCCGCATCATCCGCATTGATGTTGTAAGTCATAAACTGCTCGTCCAATCCGATCGGCGCCACAATAGGAAGTAAATCTTTCTCCAGCAAGTCATACAAAACCTTCGGGTCAACGCCGCAGATTTCTCCCACATAACCGATATCCTCGCCATCCGGATATCTCTTGGTGCACCGCAGGAGTCCGGCGTCCTTGCCGCTGATACCGATTGCCTTGACGCCCAGTTCTTCCACCATCCGCACAAGGTTCTTATTGACTTTATTGAGAACCATCTCGGCAATCTCCATGGTTTCCTCGTCAGTTACCCGCAGTCCGTTTACGAATTTCGCTTCCTTACCGACCTTGCCGACCCAGCGGCTGATTTCCTTGCCGCCGCCGTGTACGATAATCGGTTTGAAACCTACCAGCTTTAATAAAGTGACGTCCTTAATTACATTTCTTTGCAGTTCTTCATTGCTCATGGCGCTGCCGCCGTATTTCACAACGATAATCTTACGATTGAATTTCTGAATATAAGGAAGCGCCTCGATGAGTACCTCCGCCTTTTCCAGAATCTGATTCATTTCCTTCTGTTCCATGACTACCCGTATCCTCTTTTCTGCTCATTTTACATTATATAAACCATCAACTTCTGTAATCGGCATTGATTTTTACATAATCATAGCTTAAGTCACAACCCCACGCCGCTGCCTCGGCATCTCCCATATGCATATCCACCAGCACTCTGACTTCCGTGGAAGCAAGAATCTGCGTAGCCTCTTCCTCACTGTAATCTGCTGCCATACCGTCTTTGTATATCAAAATACTCTTTTCGCTGTTTTCAAAATAAAGTTCCACTTGATCCGGGTCAAAATTCACGCCGGAATAGCCAAGTGCGCACAGAAATCTGCCGAAATTAGCGTCATGTCCGTAGATTGCAGCCTTACAAAGACTGGAACCGATCACTGAGCGCGCAAGCGTCCGCGCCGCTTCTTTTGATTCGGCATGAATCACCTTCGTCTCAAATAACGCCGTTGCTCCTTCGCCGTCGCCTGCCATCATCTTTGCAAGCGTAATGTCAATATAATGCAGCGCCTCCCTAAATTTATCATAGTCGCCATTTTTCGTCGTAATTTCCGGGTTGCCCGCCATTCCGTTTGACAACACTACAAGCGTATCGTTCGTGGAAGTATCTCCATCCACGGAAATCATATTGAACGTGTCAACGACATCCTCGCTTAACGCCTCCTGCAGAAGTTCCTTGGAAATCGCGATATCCGTCGTCACAAACCCCAGCATGGTACACATATTCGGATGAATCATGCCAGAGCCCTTACACATGCCGCCTATGGTTACCGTTTTACCGCCTATCTCAATCTGAACCGCCGCCTGTTTGGATATTGTGTCTGTCGTCATGATTGCCTCCGCCGCAAGTGTCCCCGCCTCTATCGTATCGCGCTTTGCCTCTGCAAGCTGCTCTACTCCCGAAAGGATTCTGTCCAAGGGCATCTGGCTGCCGATGACGCCGGTCGACGCCACCAATACCGCGTCTTCGGATATTCCCAGTAACTCTGCCGCCTTTGCTGCCGTCTTCTTACAACACTCATACCCCTGCCTGCCTGTCGCGGCGTTGGCAATACCCGAGTTTGCAACCACTGCCTGTACATACGGTGAATGCGCCACGACTTCTCTATCCCATCTGACCGGCGCCGCCTTCACAACATTACTCGTAAAAACACCCGCCGTCTTACAAGGCGCTTTACTGTACACGAGCGCCATGTCTTTTCTGTTCTGATATTTGATTGCCGCCTCAACGCCTGCCGCCTCGAATCCCTGCGCGGCAGTGACTCCGCCTTCTATTATCTTCATACGCATCCTCCATAATTCAGAAATTCTAAGTCAATGTCGGATACTGACTTAGAATTTCCACACACATCTTCCCTATTTTAATACATTTACTGCTCATTGAAAAGTCATATTTTACAGTTTTTATCTACTTATGCGTCACAGCACGTCTTCCCATGCCGCCAGTTGAATCATTATACAGTGTCTGATATGAAATCCTACTCTGCGCCGTCCTCAAGATTAATATCCGGAATATCCACATTAATCTCCGTATCCGCCGCCATCTCCATAGGATCCGGATTTTCCGTTTTTTCTTCTTCGTCCTCCCAAAGAGAATCATGATCCTTATGTTTCTTATCTACATTCATCATCGCCATGTTCTTAGCCGCCATATAGAGTTCCATGTTAAAGTCCATCAGCTTCTTCTCGTCCTGCGCCGGAACCCTGTCGCCGTTCCCGATACGTCTTGCAATCTCGAGACATTTCGCCATCTCTTCACCGTAATCCTTCATGGCTTCTCCCTGCTGTTTAGCCGCCTCTGCATTGGCGATGCCGACCTCCATCTCGATGACCTCATCCCTAAGTTTGATTCGCTCCTCAATCTGCTCTTTTACACTGTCAATCTTCTCCTGCAGTTCCTGCGCGCGCCTGCGGTATTCTTCGGACAGTTCAAGCATCACGCCTCCGCCGCTCCCGTCACCGCCGAAAGAAATATTACCCGCGACCCCGAATGCCTGTGCCTCATGCTCCTCCTTCTCTTTCAGAAGTTCTCTCTGTCTCTTTCTCAAAATATCCAACTGTTGCGTATACGCCGCCCTTGCCTCTCTGATTTTCATACAGTCACTTCCCTTCATATCCTTATGAGCTCTAAGACGCCTCCGTGCGTCTTCGTTGATTGTTATATACTTAATATATCGGCATACATACGCATATTTTTATTCCGAATCTCATTCGCCGATAAACGCCGTGATATTCTCCCGATTCAAAGTGAAGTCATAGTAGTTCAGATCTTCTCTCTTCGTCCACCCGATCTGCCGCCAGAATGCGTTGCCTACGTCATTCGCCGTAAAAGCAATCAGCGACACCTTGTTAATCTTTTCTTTCTTCAGTGCTTCCATGCAATAGACAACCATCTCTTTGCCGATTCCGCGCAGCCGGTATTCCTTCGCTACACAGACATGATACAGACACCCCCGTCTGCCGTCGTGTCCGCACAAAATTGCCCCGACAATCCTATCATCCTCCACCGCCACCACGCTGGTTCCCGGATTCCGCTTCAGGAAACGCGTCACTCCCTCTCTGGAATCGTCTATACTCCTGATTGCAAAACCTTTAATTGTCAGCCATAGAGCCTTGACTCCTTCATAATCTTCTACTGTCATTGCCCTTATCATCTTCACACTCTCCCATTATGGTATAGTTTATCAGTATCCCAAAGTGCCCTCAAGAGATTCATCTTCATCAATCCACTGCTGTACGGGAATCGCCCGATATTCATCTTCCGTATCTCTGACATAAACCGTCTCGATTCCGGCATTAATAATCTGTCTCTTACACATGGAGCAGCTGCAGGAATTCTTCACGTACTCCCCCGTATCAGCCTCCACACCCACCAGATACAGGGCGCTGCCAATCATCTTATCTCTTGATGCACTGATAATTGCATTCGCCTCCGCATGAACACTTCGACATAACTCGTACCGCTCACCTCTGGGAATCTCCATCTTGATGCGGATGCATTCACCGATATCCGTACAATTCTTTCTTCCTCTGGGCGCACCTACATAACCGGTGGAAATGACCTCGTCATTCTTCACGATCACCGCGCCGTAATGCCGCCGTAAGCATGTAGAACGCTGCGCCACCATCTTAGCTAAATCCAAGTAGTAGTTAACCTTATCTCTTCTCTGCATTTCATCCTCCATAATTACCGCATCCGGGAAGAATACCAGCCGCCAAACGGCAGCATTCTTACGGAAACATCGGTATCAGTTCCAGCCCTTCGCTTTCTTTCACCCCAAACATCAGATTCATATTCTGCACAGCCTGTCCGGCCGCACCTTTCACAAGATTATCCAATGCGCCCATCATGATAATCCGGCCTGTACGCTCGTCAATCACAAAATTCACATCTACATAATTGCTGCCTTCGACCCATTTCGTCTCCGGATATACGCCCTTCTCTAATACCCTGACAAACTTCTCTTTACCGTAATATCGGTCATAAACTGCCTTAATCTCCTCATATGACGGAAGTCCGCTGCTGCCGTCTGCCTTTTTTACAAGCTTCAGTTTCGCATACTCTGTCACGAGAATCCCTCTGTTCATCGGCACGAGATGCGGTGTGAAATTCAACATGATTTCCTTCCCTGCCGCATATCCAAGCTGCTCTTCAATCTCCGGCGTGTGTCTGTGGCCCGCCACGTTGTAGGCTTTGATATTCTCATTGACCTCACAGTACAGATTCGCGACTTTAGCGCTGCGTCCCGCACCTGAAGTACCGCTCTTAGCGTCAATGATCAGCGTATCCGTATCAATCAGCCCCTCTTTTACAAGCGGATACGCCGTCAGGATGGAACATGTCGTGTAACAGCCCGGATTCGCCACCAGTCTTGCGTTCTTCACATCCTGTCTGTTAATCTCGCAAAGCCCGTATACTGCTTCTTCTATATACTGCGGGGATTTATGTTCGATGCCGTACCATTTCTCATATACCGCCACATCCTTGATACGATAATCAGCGCTCAAGTCCACAATCTTAACTTTAGACAAAATCTCATCATTCATCATTGAAGCACAGAATCCTTGCGGCGTTGCCGTGAAAATCACGTCCACCCGCTCTGCCAGTTCTTTCATATTATCATCCAGACACTCGTCCTTCACGACTTCGAACATATTGTGATATACGTCCGCATAGTTTTGGTTTACATAACTCTTGGAGCCATACCATTTAATCTCAACGTCCTTATGTGCCTTCAGAAGACGTACAAGTTCTCCTCCCGCGTAGCCTGTTGCACCTATAATTCCTGCTTTTATCATAACTCTCCTCTTTTCTATAACATTTATTCTGTATATTGACAGCCGCCGGAAATCTCCGCTTTTTCCCTGCGTTGCTTCTCATGAAACCAAGTTTCTAATCCTTACACTACAAAGAATAACACAAAATCTTTCACAACAAAAGAAAAAATGTTTACGCTCATCCCATCAATGCTCGCTGTTATCTTAATCATAATCTATTCCTTCTTTCTTTCAGTTAGTAATATCTAACCTATATGTTTTAAAAAAAGCGGTACACCTCCAGTGACCGCTGAAAAATATAAATGCTAACATCCTTTTCGCCGTCAGCCCTTGCACCTCCCTCCCTAAAGTGTTAGGATTATTTTACGGGCAGGTTTTCCGTCCCGGAAAGGAGTGCAGTTACACTATGAGTTATATCCGGCACAAAGCTGAGGAATCCCTTGAGGATTACCTAGAAGCAATACTAATCTTGAGCAGGCGCCTCTCTGCGGTGCGCTCCATTGATGTCGCGACTGAACTGAATTTTTCAAAGCCAAGCGTGAGTGTCGCCGTGAAAAACCTGAAAAACCGCGGATACATCACCGTTTCGGAGGACGGTTATCTCCATCTGACAGACGAGGGGCGAAAGATTGCGGAAAGTGTCTATGAACGTCACACCCTGCTGACGGACTGGTTGGTTCATCTTGGCGTCGATCCCAAGATTGCGGCGAGCGATGCCTGCAAGATGGAACATGACATCACCCCGGAAAGTTATGAAGCAATGAAAAAGTGTATCCTATCTATTTTAAGGTCGGACTAAAACACTGATTTTCCTTTTTTCTCTTACCACGTACCATACCGACAATGACAGCCCGAATAAACCGGGCCGTCGTATATGTCTATATGATAAGAGCTCTGCTATTTTGCCATTTTAAGTTTCACATCTGTGGTAAGCTTCGTCGCCTCCTTATACGGTCTGAACAACATATAAATCATAGCGCCGAGAATGACAACGGCTGCAAGCAGACCAATAACATTCATATTTCCCGTAAATGCCGATCCAATCTGATAAACCATCAGCGCCACCGCATAAGCCAGCCCACACTGATAACCAATTGCAAACCACGTCCATTTCGTATTGTTCATCTCCCGTTTGATGGCGCCGATTGCCGCAAAGCAGGGCGCGCACAGAAGATTAAACACAAGGAAGGAATATCCCGCTATCTGACTAAAGTTTGTGCCAATCTCAGACCATCCGCCGGGATAGAGGATCCCCATTGTACCGACGATATTTTCCTTTGCCACAAGTCCGGTGATGGAAGCCACTGCCGCCTGCCAGTTCCCCCATCCGAGCGGTGTGAAAATCCATGCAATCGCACTGCCGACTACCGCAAGGAGCGACTGATCCATCTCCTCTTCTGCAAGCATCCTGAATCCCTCGGAAGTAAATCCAAAGTAAGTCGTAAACCAAATGACGATAGTGGAAAGCAGGATAATCGTCCCTGCCTTCTTAATAAAAGACCATCCGCGTTCCCACATAGAGCGCAGTACATTACTCGCAGTCGGCATATGGTAGTTCGGAAGTTCCATAACGAAAGGAGCCGGGTCGCCGGAAAACATACGTGTCTTCTTTAATAGGATGCCGGAAATAATGATCGCTGCCATACCTACAAAATACGCGCTCGTCGCCACCCATGCGGAACCACCGAAGATTGCGCCGGCAACCATGGAGATAAACGGTACTTTTGCACCGCAGGGGATAAACGTGGTCGTCATAATCGTCATACGGCGGTCGCGTTCATTTTCTATCGTTCTTGACGCCATGATACCCGGAATGCCGCAGCCCGTACCAATCAGCATCGGGATAAAAGATTTACCGGACAATCCGAACTTGCGAAAAATACGGTCGAGCACGAATGCGATACGCGCCATATAGCCGCATGCCTCAAGGAACGCAAGGAGCAGGAACAAAACAAGCATCTGCGGCACAAAGCCGAGTACCGCGCCCACACCGGCCACGATACCATCATTAATCAGTCCCGCCAGCCAGTCTGCCACTCCCACAGCTTCAAGCGCATTGCCTACCAGAACCGGAACGCCGGGAACCCATACGCCGTAAGCTGCAGGATCAGGCTCTTCGCCATACTGCTCCATCACTGCAAGCGCAGCCTCATAATCCGCAAGAGAAGCCGTTTCCACCGTCACTTCCAGCGTTTCATCATCCGCTACCTCATAAGGGAAGTCGCCTGTGGGAGCCACACCGTTTTCTTCCACATAAGCATCATAGCCATCCACAATAAGCGCCGCATCCCCGTATTCTTCATCTGCCTCCCCATATGCAGACGAGCCGATGCCGAGCAGATGCCATCCGTCGCCGAACAGTCCGTCATTAGCCCAGTCCGTAGCAGAGGCGCCTACCGTCACCATGGATATGTAATACACAAGGAACATGATGGCAGCAAAAATTGGCAGTCCCAGAAAACGGTTTGTAACGATCCTGTCAATCTTATCGGAACTGGTCAACTTTCCTGCGGACTTTTTCTTTAAGCATCCTTTGATAATACTGCCGATATAGATATACCGCTCGTTGGTAATGATGGATTCCGCATCATCGTCCATCTCCTCCTCGACCGCCCTGATGTCCGTTTCGATATGGGAACGAACAGACTCGCTCAGCTTCAACTGTTCTAAAACTTTATCGTCCCGCTCGAACAGCTTGACGGCATACCACCGCTGCTGCTCCTCCGGCAGTCCGTGTACCGCGGCCTCCTCGATATGGGCAAGGGCATGTTCCACTGTTCCGGAAAAAGTATGCATGGGAACGGTTTTCCCGTTCTTCGCCGCATCGATTGCCGCCTCTGCTGCTTCCATAATTCCGTTTCCTTTCAAGGCGGATATCTCTACCACCTTACACCCCAAAGCCCTTGACAATTCCGCCGTATTAATCTTGTCGCCGTTTTTCTCCACCACATCCATCATGTTGACGGCAACGACAACAGGGATGCCAAGCTCGGTAAGCTGTGTGGTCAGGTACAGGTTCCTCTCCAGATTCGTGCCATCGATGATATTTAAGATGGCATCAGGGCGCTCGCTGATAAGATAGTTTCTTGCCACTACCTCCTCCAGTGTGTAGGGGGATAGGGAATAGATGCCCGGAAGATCGGTGATGGTCACGCCATCATGCTTCTTTAACTTTCCTTCCTTTTTTTCCACCGTGACGCCCGGCCAGTTCCCGACAAACTGGTTGGAACCCGTCAGGGCGTTAAACAGCGTTGTTTTTCCACAATTCGGGTTGCCTGCGAGAGCAATTCTCATCTTCATGATTTTCCTCCATTCTTAATTAGTCATATCTAACTACCGATTTGAAAATAAAGGGGATAAAACCCCTGCACAGATATTCTTCCCAACTTATACACCTTCTACCTCGATCATCTCCGCATCCGCTTTCCTGATAGAAAGTTCATAGCCGCGGACGGTCACTTCAATCGGATCTCCCAAAGGCGCTACCTTACGGATCTGCACATCCACGCCCTTCGTCAGTCCCATGTCCATGATCCGGCGCTTGACCGCCCCCTCGCCGTGGAGTTTCACCACCCGGACGGTATCGCCGATTTTCGATTCTTTCAATGTTTTCATTTTCGTTATCCTCCTCTTATCCTCCTCATTTCATATGCACTAGACCATGATCTTCTGCGCCATCTCTTTGCTGACTGCGATACGGGAGTCCTTCACATTCACGATGACATTGCCTCCGATGGCGTTTATCACCGTGACCGCCCCTCCCACGACAAAACCGAGGTTCTCCAGATGTGTCTTTACTTCCTGCTTACCTCCGATTTTCCTGATCATGTTTTCCTCTCCTACTTCTGCCAATGTAAGCGGCATCATGCATACACCTCCCTTGGAATACGAATTAGTTATCGCTAACCACATGTGTGAAACAACGGATGCCGGACTTCGTCAGACATCCTTATGTTTGATAGTGGTTAGTTTTTGCTAACTACATATTATAATATGACGCGCTGCTGCCTTTGTCAATACTTTTTTACCAATAACCGTCAATATCCGTCAATACGATATCATCCTCGTATACTATGCGTCTGTCTTTGCGTCATATTATGCCCGCGTATAGGTCTTCTTTACCGATGGTGACATGTTCTGCCAATTTGTAAAGGCTGGTTCATATTCTTCATTCTTCCAATGTCGTTCATAATCTGACCTCCCTTCCGTAAACGCATTTCCTTCTCCCCTTTTTTGCATAATAATTCGCTATTTATGCATAATATGCAAATATATTTTGTATTTATGCACATATTATTAAAATTTTTATATAAATATGCATGATTTTGCACTTGCATTCTGTATCGACTTGTTGTATATTAACTTAGGAACAAATGTATCGGAAAGTTGATTTCCTATATAAATGCAACACATAAACCATAAAACATTTACAAAAAGGAGATTATATTATGAAAGAAAAAGTAGTTCTTGCTTATTCAGGCGGACTTGACACGACCGTTATCATTCCTTGGTTAAAAGAAAACTTCGACTACGAAGTTATCTGCGTGTGCGGTAACTGCGGTCAGGCGGAGGAGCTTGACGGTCTTGAAGAAAGAGCATTATCAAGCGGCGCATCCAAACTCTACATAGAAGACCTGACTGATGAATTCTGCGACGATTTCATTATGCCCTGCGTCAAAGCGCACGCTGTTTACGAGAATAAATATCTGCTCGGTACATCTATGGCAAGACCTGTCATCGCTAAGAAATTAGTTGAGATCGCCCGCAAGGAAGGCGCTACCGCAATCTGCCACGGCGCTACCGGTAAGGGTAACGATCAGATTCGTTTCGAGCTTGGCATCAAAGCACTTGCTCCCGATTTGAAAATCATCGCAGCATGGAGAAATGAAAAATGGACCTTAAATTCCCGCGAAGAGGAAATTGAGTACTG
>ERZ779631.27-NODE-27-length-51895-cov-7.167998_pt1 | contig 51895 bp, 52 predicted proteins | sample MGYA00514193_ERZ779631 | MGnify/ENA primary metagenome ERZ779631 (study PRJEB29562, sample SAMEA4376710) | mouse gut metagenome | isolation source: Cecum | study: EMG produced TPA metagenomics assembly of the A DSS colitis mouse model was used to assess the microbial...
ATAAACATGATTGCCAAACCGTCCTTTCAATTCTTTAATGATCGGTTTGACCAGTTTCCTCGCCGCTTTCTCGTCCTCAGCTCTGGCCGTCACGCGCAGATGCACTTCTCCAGTCTTCGCATAAGTTGCAATCGTAGGATTGGATTGTTCATCAATCAAGTCCTGCACCATCGTCTCTGCCTTACTCTCTCCCACTCCGCATACCTTAACCGTCTGGGAAAAGATAACGCAGGACTGCAGCTTACTCAGATACGGCATGATTGACTTCTCGAACATGGGAATCATCTCATTGGGCGGTCCCGGCATCAATATTACATGCTTGCCGTCCTGCTCCATGATCACACCGGGCGCAGTACCGTTCGGATTATCTACGACAATACAGTCTTCCGGCATCATTGCCTGCTTCCAATTATTGTCGGTAATCTCCAAGCCTCTTTTTTCGAAAAACTTTTGAATAGACGCTTTGCTCTCCTCATGGAGATACAGTTTTCTTCCGAACGCCTTTGCCGCCACCTCTTTCGTCAGATCATCCTGCGTAGGTCCGAGTCCTCCGGACAAAAGCAGAATATCGGCTCTGGACAATGCCGTCTTAATCGTCTCAAAAAGTCTCTCTTCATTATCGCCGACTACATCCTGATAATAACAGGATAACCCCAGTCCGGCGCATTTCTCCGACAGATACGCAGCGTTAGTGTTAACAATATTTCCAAGCAAAATCTCTGTTCCGACTGAAATCAATTCAACAATCATATTTTCACCCATTCTGAAATCTACACAACTCTATCACTTTGTATCTTTCATAACATCCTTATTTTTCATCAAATAATCGACCAAGGATACCACCGTCAAGATAAGCGCCGCCCACATAACAATATTCGTGAGCAGACTGAGCGCCGCAAGATCGGCAATCATCAAACAAATCATTACAATCTGAAAAGTAGTCTTGAATTTACCCCAGTAACTTGCCGCAATGACCACACCGTTGTCTGAAGCGATCAGCCTGAATCCGCTGATAATGAATTCTCTGGCAATGATGACAATGACAATCCATGCCGGTATTTTACTAAGTTCCACCAGACAGATTAACGCTGAACAGACTAACAGCTTATCCGCAAGCGGATCCATAAACTTACCGAAATTCGTCACCAGATTATATTTTCTGGCAATCTTACCGTCCAGCAGGTCTGTCAGACTCGCAACAATAAAAATCGCAAGTGCAATCCATTTATCTATAGTCGTTATGTCAACCAAAAGAAACACTACAAAGAACGGAATCAGTATCACACGAAACATCGTTAACTTATTAGGTAAATTCATCTTCCAACTCTCCAATCAAATCATACTCATATGATGCAGTGATTTTTACTTTGACAAAATCACCTGTCATCAGTTCTCTGTTTGTATTAACAAACAAAAAACCGTCTACATTCGGCGCATCCTTATATGTTCGCGCAACATATGCTTCCTCATCTGCAACCTTCCCCTCAATCATGGCAGTCACCACTGTACCTGCCATATCTGCCGCTGCCGCAAAAGCAATCTCCTGCTGCAGTTCCATAAGCTGCGCCCGTCTGTCTTCCTTCACTTCTTCGGAAATCTGTTCCGGCATAACCGCCGCCGGTGTATCTTCCTCCTGTGAGTAAATGAAAACTCCTAATCTGTCAAACTCCATACGGTCAACAAAATCGAGAAGCTGTTCATGGTCTTCTTCCGTTTCTCCCGGAAAGCCGCTGATTAACGTAGTCCGAAGACAGATATCCGGAATCTCCTGCCGGAGCTTTGCTATGATATCTTCCAATTGGCGCTTATCAGTCTTGCGCCCCATCCTCTTCAATATGTTATCAGAAGCATGCTGCACCGGCAAATCCAGATAATGACATATCTTCTTCTCTTCCTTCATCGTACGGATTAACTCGTCGTCTATTTCTTCCGGATAACAATACAATATTCTTATCCAATAGATACCGTTTATCTCACAGAGCCTGCGTAAAAGTTCCGGCAATGCCTTATGACCATACAGATCCATTCCGTATACCGTCGTCTCCTGCGCCACAAGGATTAACTCTTTCACACCCTTATCAGCCAGCTCCTGTGCCTCCCGGACAAGCTCCTCCATCGGGACGCTGCGATAATTGCCTCTGACTTTGGGAATGATGCAATAAGTACAATGTTTATCGCATCCCTCCGCAATTTTCAAATACGCATAATGCCCGCCGGTCGTTACCACCCGTTCTACTCCGGTCAGCGGTTTCTCGGAAAGACTCTTATAATGGTTCTGCCGTTTTCCCCCGGTTACTTCATCAAACGTTTTGACGATCTCGCTGATTGCCGTTGTGCCGACAATAGCGTCCACTTCCGGTATTTCCGTTTGAATTTCTTCCCGGTAACGCTGCGCCAGACATCCTGTCACGATTAACATTTCAATCAAGCCGTTCTTCTTATATTCCGCCATCTCAAGTATCGTATTGATACTCTCCTCCTTGGCATCATTGATAAAGCAGCACGTGTTAATCACTACGATATCGGCTTCCCGCTCGTCGTCGGTAAATTCATATCCGCTCTGTGCAAGCATTCCAAGCATCATCTCGGAATCTACCAGATTTTTGTCACATCCCAAGGATACAAACAATATCTTTTTCATCATGTATTTCAATCATTCCTTATCTGAATCCTCAGACGATCCATTCTTTTCTTCTTCACTTGTAATCTTAACTTTACCCTGATTCAACTCTTCCACTGCAACAGAGAGCGGCTTTTTACCTTTGCCGTTCACTAACTGCTCGTCGCCCGCGATAATCTGTCTTGCTCTTTTGGAGGTCGCCATCACGATAGAATATCTGCTGTTTACAACAGGATCTTCCCCCTCCTCTACCCCACTGTTTACTACTTTGATTAAATCTGCATAAGATGGATGTAACATTATTTTTCTCCTTCCAATTCTGTTCTGATATTTTCTATAAACTCCCTGTTTCTGTCGGGAGTATTATGAGCTGCCTTCACTATTTCATGAAGCTGTGCGACGCATAGGTCCAAATCATCATTGACTACGATATAATCATATTCATCAATGCCTTCCGCTTCCTGTGCTGCACGGCGCATTCTCTTGTCTATCACTTCCTGCGTCTCCGTTCCTCTGCCGACGAGCCTGCGTCGTAACTCCTCTGCGCTTGGCGGCATCACGAAAAGAAGCAATGCATCCTGATATTGTTTCTTTACTTTGAGCGCACCCTGAATCTCAATCTCCAGTATTACATCTTTACCGTCCTCAAGCTGTTCTTCCACATACGCTCTCGGCGTCCCGTAATAATTGTCACAATAGGCCGCGTACTCAATAAGCCCATTCTCCGCAATCTTTTGCTCAAACTCTTCTTTTTGCAGGAAGAAATATTCCCTGCCGTCCGCTTCTCCGGGTCTTGGCTGTCTGGTCGTAGCGGAAATCGACAGCGCGTAGCCGTCGTATTTTTCTATTAGTTTTTTCACCAGAGTACCTTTACCAGCTCCCGAGAATCCGGAAACTATGATCAAAATCCCTTTACGTTTCATCTGTCTCCCCGCCTTCTGTCTGTGCCCTGCCTGAAATCGTCTCCGGAAGCAGCGCTGAAAGTACAATCTGACTGTTCTCCATGACAAGCACCGCTTTTGTCTTGCGCCCCTGCGTGGCGTCAATCGCCATTCCTGTCTCTTTCGCCTTCTGTACCATGCGCTTGACCGGCGCCGAATCCGGACTGACAATCGCAATAATCTTCCCGGTATTTACCACATTACCAAATCCTATATGAATCAGTCTGCCCATATTGACTGCCCTTTCTTCTGCAATCAACCGAATCTGCTGCTTATATTCGGAATCTGCTACTCAATATTCTGAATCTGTTCGCGCACCTTCTCAATTTCCGTCTTCAACTCAATGGCACGATTAGATATCTCCAAGTCGTTTGCCTTAGACAGAATCGTGTTTGCTTCACGGTTCATTTCCTGTGCGATAAAGTCAAGTTTTCGACCGATGCTGCCGCCCTGAATCAAGTTCTCCCTTGTTGTCTCAATATGACTCCGCAGCCGCACGAGTTCTTCATCTACGCATACTTTATCCGCAAAAATCGTGACTTCCATGAGCAGACGGCTCTCGTCCACCTTTACGTCCTCGATCAGTTCTTTCACTTTTTCTTCCAGCTTTTGCTTATACTCCGTGATAATCTGAGGAGAACGCTCCGCAATATAATCTACATGAATGAGCATACCATCCAGTTTCTCGACCAAGTCGTTTTTCAGGTTTTCGCCTTCCTTGATTCTGGTTTCCACGAATCCTTCCGCCGCTCCCTTAATTGCCTCGCTCAAAAGCTGCCACAATTCCTCTTCATCGACAGTCTGTTCTTCCATGCTTAAGATTTCCGGATATCTGGACAACGTGGAGACACGGATATCATTGTCCAGCGCAAAGTCTTCCGCCATCTGTCCGAGATATTTCATATATTCCGCCGCCAGTTCCTTGTTATACTTCACGCAGACAGTCGACTCCGTAAGATCTTCATAAGCAATAAAAATGTCCACTTTTCCTCTCTGGATATAATTCTTCAGTTCACTTCGTATTGCCGCCTCAAAAAAGTTCAGTTTCTTAGGCATTTTGATGCTGACATCTAAATATCTGTGATTGACTGATTTCATCTCAACGGTAATCTTCCGCTCACCCTTAGCAATCTCACATCTGCCGAAACCGGTCATGCTTTTTATCATAGTCGTATACTTGCCTTTCTGCCACAGCAAATCGCCTTACTACACTGTCGCTCTCATTGTATGCACACATACAGATATACTGGTATTGTTGATCCGCAGCTTAATCTGTGCGTACAGATTTAATTATAGAATAATTACGGGAAGTAGTCAAGGAAGTTGAAAAGTATGTAAGAGTAGTGTACAATTTTCTGGAATATAATAACCATTAACCATGAAACAAAGATTTTCGCCGTTACCGCGTTAATCTGACAACCATGATATAAAGGCAGGGCATAATTATGGCATTTGACGGAATCACCATTGCAAATATCACAAAAGAACTTCTCAATGCGCTTCTTGGCGGACGCATCTATAAGATTGCGCAGCCGGAAAGTGACGAACTTCTGCTGACGATCAAGAATAACGGTACACAGTACCGGCTTCTTCTGTCTGCGGACGCATCTCTGCCGCTTGTCTATCTGACGGAAACGAACAAGCCGAGTCCCTTGACGGCGCCGGGATTCTGTATGCTCTTGCGCAAACATTTACAGAATGCCCGCATTACCGGAATCAAGCAGCCCGGACTGGAACGGATCATTCATATCGAACTGGAGCATTTAAACGAACTGGGGGATATCTGCAGCAAGAAGCTGATTGTGGAGATTATGGGAAAACACAGCAATATCATCTTCTGTGACGATCAGGATAAAATTATCGACAGTGTCAAGCATATCTCCGGCATGGTAAGTTCTGTGCGCGAGGTATTACCCGGCAGGGATTACTTTATCCCCTTAACGCAGAATAAGTGGAATCCTCTTGCCGATTTAAGTTATGTAAACTTCCGTGACCATATGCATGAAAAACCGATGGCAGTTTACAAAGCGCTTTATTCTTCCTACACTGGACTGTCTCCCATCATAGCGCAGGAAATCTGTTACCGCGCACATGTGGACGGCGACATGCCCGCCAACGTGTTAGATGAAAGTACATTACATGCAATCTACGATACGCTTGTGGGTATGATGACACAGATATCAGAAGGTGACTTTACCCCTTCCATCATCTACGACGGCAGGGAACCGATTGAATTTGCCGCGCTGCCTCTGACGCTATACGCCGATAAGACAGTAAAGACATATGATTCCATCAGCACGGTCCTTGAGCAGTATTACGCGCAGCGCAGCATCGTGACGCGTATTCGCCAGAAATCGGTTGATCTGCGCAAAATAGTGCAGACAGCTTTAGAACGAAATGTCAAGAAATACGACCTGCAAATGAAACAGATGCAGGACACAGACAAGCGGGAGAAATACAAAGTATACGGCGAACTGTTAAACACTTACGGCTACAACGTGGAACCCGGCGCTAAATCCATGGAAGCATTAAACTACTACACAGACGAAATGATCACAATTCCCTTGGACGACACACTCACACCGCAGGAAAACGCCAAGAAATATTTCGATAAATACGGTAAAATGAAAAGGACCTATGAGGCGCTCTCTGAATTGACCATACAAGTCAAAGATGAGATTGAACATTTGGAATCTGTTCTCGCCGCTCTGGATATTGCCCAGCAGGAAGAAGACCTCGTACAGATTAAGGAAGAACTGATTGAGAGCGGCTATATCCGTAGAAAAGGCGGCACAAAGAAAACAAAAATCACAAGCAAGCCTTTTCATTATATCAGCAGCGACGGTTTCCACATGTATGTAGGCAAAAATAATTATCAAAACGATGAGCTCACCTTCAAATTCGCCACAGGCGGCGACTGGTGGTTCCATGCCAAGCAGAAAGCCGGCTCGCACGTCATCGTCAAAACCGAAGGACAAGAACTGCCCGACCGCACTTTTGAGGAAGCGGCGCGCCTTGCAGCCTACTATTCTAAAGGACGTGAACAGAATAAAGTGGAAATCGACTATATCCAGAAGAAACATGTGAAGAAACCCGCAGGGGCCAAACCCGGATTCGTAGTTTATTACACTAACTATTCTATGGCGATTGATTCCGATATTTCAGGGATTAAACAGCTATAATTCAGAGCAAAAGGCAAGCCGCGCAAGGATACGACTTGCCTTATATAATAGATTGCCGCTTCTCGGGTTCGCGAAGCGAAACCCACAATTGAATCTATCCGGCTTATTAGAGTGTCTGAGAAGAGAACAGTGATTTCACATGGTCGATTTCTTCCTGCGTCGCTTTTGCCGCCGGCACATAATAAGATTTCTCACGCGCGATCTGATATAATTCCTCCTGAGACTGCTCGCAGGCGTTACGGAACTGTTTTAACGTCTGTTTCAATTCCTTATTCTCTGTCTGTGCGATCATTTCACCGAAGCGCACCAATTCTCCGTTGATACCGGTAAGGGTATCTGCTACCATTGTCTTTTCTTCCATCTGCATAGTTCGGTCTCCTTCCTATCTCAAATATTCCATCAACTGCTGCTTATTCTGCTTCGCAGACTGCGCACCTTTTTCAAAGAACTGCTTTACCTTCATGTCCGACGCGCACTGCGCATACTCTTTCATCTTGCAATGTGTCACATCATAACCGCCCATGAGATGACGAAGATTCTGTAAATCCAACTCTGATAAGTTTGCCATATGATTACCTCCTATAATAAAATGATTGTCCTAAACAGTATTTGTTTTTGGACAATCATTTATACGCAGTAATAAAATTTTATTAAATCTTCGTTTCTATTTCAATAAATGCAGTTTCTTCGCAAAGTGCACCATCATCGTTCCTTTGGGGAACATCCTTAATTCCTTCTCCGTAATTCCGCCCATCAGAAGAATCATCGCAAAATAAATGAGCGCTCCGATGCCGATTGCAACAAGCAACGCCACCCTGCTGACTGGCAATATCATATACAATCCGTGATAGATGCCGTACGCCGCCACCCCCATAACAAGCGCTGCAATAAACGGAATGATGAACGTCCTGACAAGCTCCTGTTTATATTTCAAATGTTTTCTGACAGAAATCTGATTCAATAAGCACATGACAAATGAATAGATAATATTCGCGCAGGCGAGCGCATATAAGTTTAAATCCGTAAACCACAAGAGAAGCACCAATCCCACCGCCTGGACCACCAGTGCGATCGCCGAGTGGATGACCGGCGTATTCACTTTGCCGATTCCCTGTAAGACCGCATTCGTCAGCGTAGAAAGACAATATAAGATAACCGTGATTGCCAGCGCCGCCAAAAGGCCCGACGCACGGTCAAGCGAGTCCTTCTGCGGAAAAATGAAATACATGATCGGTTTTGATAGGAGCAGCAGACCCATCGATGCGGGTATCGCAATCAGCATTGTCATACGGATCGCTTTGGACACCTGTTCCCTCGTCTTCTTGTACTCCTTACGGACATACGTCGTGGAAACTCCGGGGATGGTCGCCGAAGACATCGCCGAGGCAATGGCAATGGGAATGTTGACCACCGATATCGCCTGCGTCGCAAAAATACCGTAATCGATATGCGCTGTCACCGAATCAATCTTCTTATAATCAATCAACAGATCATAGTAGATATTCATATTGACCACAGTGGAACAGTTATAGATAAAAGTACTCAAAATAAAAGGCGTAACAATCGTGAAAATCATCTTGAAGATTTCACCGTAGCTGTCAACTCTCCCTGTCCTGTCATGTTCTGCCCGCCTATTAAGCATCTTGCGGTTTAACATATACATGCCGAACATAAAAGCCAGCGCTGTTACAACGCCGGCGCCTGTGCCAAGCGCGCTGCCAGCAGACCCGTAGATTGCCTGCGTCGTCCCGCTCTCATCCGCTACCATTCCGATCAGTAGGTATGCCGCCAGTATACTGATGGCAGCATTCATAATCTGTTCCAAAATCTGCGACAACGATGTATGCATCATAGAACCATGCGCCTGAAAATAGCCGCGAAACACTCCCAGAAATCCCGAGAAAAATATAGTGGGCGCCAGAACTCGAAGCGCCACGATCGAATTGACGCTCTTACTCATAAAAACAGGCGCCGCCACAAAAGTAATAATTGCCGCGATACCGCCGACAACAAGAACATATAACAATGCACATTGAAAAACTCTCTGGGCATTGCGATACTCTTTAAATGCGAGCTTCTGTGCAATCACCTTGGAGATTGCGGATGGAATGCTGTAAGAGGAAATCAACAGAATAATCGTATAGATATTGATTGCCGTTGAGTAATATCCGTTACCCTCCAGACCGATAATGCTTAAGAGCGGGCTTCGGTAAATCAGACTGATCACTTTGACAATCATGCCTGACGCCGCCAGAATACCCGCTTGGAGCACAAAATTATTCTTTTTCTTTTGTTCGTTCATGTGCTTCCCTCCGGGTTCCCATTATCAGTTCAACAATCGAAAAAAGCAGAGCAAGCCAAACGACTTGCTCTGATATTCTATAAGTATCTAACCAGTTTTGCTTTAACCGATCAGCCAGTCATACATCTCCTGATATTTCTTCGCAGATACATGCCATGAATAATCTACTGCCATCGCTCTGTCAACGATCTTATTCCACTCACGTTTCTTATCATAGAATATATGCTCCGCATAGCGAATCGTGCCAAGCATCTCATGCGCGTTGTAATTAGTAAAGCTGAATCCCGTGCCGGTTCCCTCGTATTCGTTATACGGCTGTACCGTATCCTTCAGTCCGCCGGTCTCACGCACAATCGGCACGGTTCCATAGCGCAGGGACATAAGCTGGCTTAAGCCGCAAGGCTCAAACAAAGAAGGCATCAGGAACACGTCGCTTGCCGCATATATTTTATGTGATAGCGCATCGGAATAATAAATGTTAGCCGATACTTTACCGTGATATTTCCAGTCAAAATGCCGGAACATATTCTCATACTGTTCCTCGCCCGTTCCCAGAACGACAATCTGCACATTATCCTGACAAAGCTCATCCATAATGTAAGCGATCAGGTCGAAACCTTTCTGCCCGGTCAGACGGGATACGATACCGATAAGCATCGTCTTATCGTCCTGATTGAGTCCAAGTTCCGCCTGCAGCGCACGCTTATTCTTAATCTTCTCTTTACGGAAATTCACTGCATTATAGTGATTCTCGATGTAGTTGTCTGTCTCCGGATTGAACTCGTCATAGTCGATGCCGTTGACGATACCGCGCAGATCTCTTGCCCTTGCACACAGAAGACCGTTCAGTCCCTCTCCGTAAAATGCCGTCTTAATCTCCTCGGCATATGTATCGCTGACGGTGGTAATCGCATCCGCATATACCAGACCGCCCTTCAAAAGATTGGCGTCCTTATACGCCTCCAGCTTATCGGAGGTAAAGAAGTAATCCGGAAGCCCGGTAATCTCTTTGACCTCTTTGACACTCCATTTACCTTGGAACTTAAGGTTATGAATCGTCATAACGGTCTTGATTCCTCTGTAGAAATCGCCGCCTTGGAATCTCTCTTTCAGATATACGGGAATCAATCCGGTCTGCCAGTCATGACAGTGAATCAAATCCGGTCTGAAATCGATTACCGGCAGAATTGACAGCGCAGCCTTACAGAAAAACGCATATTTCTCAATCTCAAATAAAGCATTATCGCTATAGGGCTTAAATCCGTTAAAGAACGACTCGTTATCGATAAAATAATATTTCACGCCGTCAACTTCGGCTTCCAAAACACCCACATACTCCTCTTTCCAATGGAAATCCATATAGAAATGAGTCTTATAAGTAAGTTTATCCTTCATCTCCTGTTTCATGCAGGTGTATTTGGGAAGGATAACCCGGATGTCAAAATACTCCTTGTCAATGCATTTTGGCAGAGACCCCACGACGTCTGCCAAGCCGCCTGTTTTGATAAAAGGAACACCTTCCGACGCAACAAACAAAATATTTTTCATGCTAACCCTCCAAGATATACATTGTCCAATCCGTTCTAATTCATAGAACATATTATACAGCATTTTGACTGGCAATAAAAGGGTTATTTTTTAGTTTCTGTACTGAAGACGTATCTTATCAGCAATAAGCGCAATAAACTCCGAGTTGGTTGGCTTTCCCTTGCCGGTATTGATCGTATAGCCGAACAGAGCGTCCAGCGTTTCCATACGACCTCTCGACCACGCCACTTCAATTGCGTGTCTGATGGCGCGTTCCACCCGGCTCGGTGTCGTCTGATATTTCTTAGCAATCGTAGGATACAGTACTTTCGTGATGGAACCTAACATCTCCACATCCTGCACAGACATCATGATTGCTTCTCTTAAATATTGGTAACCTTTGATGTGCGCCGGCACACCAATCTCGTGTATCATATCCGTCACATCCTTTTCCAAGTCGCGTACTGCTCCGGTCTGTACTTTTGCATCGGTTATCTTTATTTCTTCCTCTTCTGATCCTGAGGGAACGGTTATCATAATCTGAAATGCCTTGTTCGTACTGATTAGGTTATTCAGAATCTTGTAGAACTGCTCCTCATCTCTTGATGCTGTCACATTTAATGTCTCCATAGTACTCCTCCATCTTTTTATTCCCTGATTACAATAATTCCGCCGTTATAATTCTATCGTCATTCTTCTGTAAAGGCATCCTATCCGCCCGTTGACGACTTCCGACATAAACTATTATAAACAATGAAAGAATGCTATGGAACCTTAAGTCATCGCACGGAATGCCATGTCTCCATTAAGCAGCCGTTAATGCCCCAGCATCTCTTCTATAAAAATCCCGTACCCTCTCGTGGAATCCTGCACCAACACATGAGTCACGGCGCCCACCAGTTTACCGTTCTGAATAATAGGGCTGCCGCTCATACCCTGAATGATTCCTCCGGTCAACGTCAACAGCTTCTCATCCACCACCTGCACGACAATCCCTCTGTTAATATTATCTTTCTCAAGATTAACCTCCACAACCTCCACATCGTAGAATTCCGGCTCTCCGGTAACGGAACAGATGATCTGTGCCGGACCGAGCTCAATCTCCTGCTTTAACGAGATGGGAATCGGCTCATAACCGGACGTAACATCATCCTCTTCATCACACATCCCAAAGATTCCTTCCGATGTATTCTCCGTAATCTCTCCGATCACATTTTCACTGTCATATTCGATATATCCCGTTAATTCTCCCGGCGCGCCGTTTGCTCCTCTGGTAATTCCAACGATTTCCGTCTTATACAAAGTTCCTTCATCAAGATTCATCAGCACGGAAGTGTCTACGTCATTGATGCCGTGTCCCAATGCGCCGAACGTACCATCCGCATCTTCATACGTCATTGTTCCGATTCCCTGCGCATTGTCTCTGATCCATATTCCCAGCTTCCAGTCTTTATTCTGGTTCCTTTCCGGTTTTACCATAACGTCTGTGGTTTCACCGTTTCTCTTAATCGTCAGTACGAGTTCTTCACCCTCGGACTGCTCGATAGTTCTGATGAACTGTTTCTTATTGTCCATATCCTCGCCGTTTACCTTTAATATATAGTCTCCTTTTTGCAATATATACTTTGCCGGTGAAACCTTTCTTCCCTCGCTGTCTTCAAACTCTCCGATTCCGACGACCAGCACACCGTTTGTCTTCACATAGATACCGATCGGTATACCGGAGGGAATCAGCATCTTATCCTGAATGACTTCTATATCTACATTCTTATACGGAAGAATACCAAACAGTTTAAGATTCATCTGATAAGTATCAAGTTCATTTGCCTTGACTTTTACCGTATGTGTAAAATCTACATGAATGCTTTGTACACTGTCCGATACACTCTCCACCGCCTCCTTCGGCTCCTCAGAACCGGCTTCTTCCGACAAAGAAGCTGCCGGCGCCGCATCCTCGCTAACTCTGTATATCTCTCCGGAAACAGGCACTTTAAAATCAAGTTCCTGTTCTACGCCCGCACGTATTTTAATTGTAGATGGAATTTTATCCCAATAGCTTGTGTAAACGAGTACTGTCAGCGCTGTCACTGCCGCTATGAGTATCAGATAGAGAAATCCGCGATATTTTCTTTCCTGTTGTTTTGTCATATTGATTAGTCCGCCCACTTTTATCACCAACCTACTGCCTTTCCTATTGTGTATCTCTTTCCTGCCACATATGTTTCAGTTATAAGAAACGGCATAGGAAAAAGGACACACTCAAAGCGTGTCCTTTCTAGTATGTGATAAATCATGCAATTTAATTTAGTATTGTTTTGTATTTCTTGCCAAATCTTTCATTTCTCTGGCATTATTCATTACATTTTCCGTGATACTGGCGCCTCCCAGCATCCGTGCAAGTTCCTCAATGCTCTCTTCATTCTCTATACACCTGATACCCGTGACTGACCTATTGTCCTCCACATGTTTTTCAATACAGAAATGATGGTCCGCCATCGCAGCAATCTGCGGAAGATGGGTAATACAGATTAATTGATGCTCTTTACCAAGTATTCCCATTTTTTCAGATACTTTCCATGCGGTTTTCCCGCTGATGCCAGTATCTATCTCATCAAAAATCAGCGTTTCAATCTCGTCCTTATCCGCCAAAACTGTCTTTAATGCCAGCATGATACGCGACAATTCACCTCCGCTTGCCACCTGAGCCAGTTCCTTAAGCGCTTCGCCTGTATTGGTAGATATCAAGAACGTAACCTTGTCATATCCGCCGCCGTTCATTGACTCTTCATCGACAGTCACTTGAATCTCAAACGATACGTCTTGAAAATTCAAATCAATCAACGCGCTCTTCATTTCATCGGATAGCTTTACCGCACACTTTCGGCGAATATCCGATATTTCACTGCAAAGTGCAAGCGCTTCTCCTCTTAAAGTATCTGCTTTTTTTGCTAATTCCATACGATATGCATCATAATCCCGATATTTGTCAAGCATCTGCTCCGACTTAGACTGATACGTCTGAATTTCTTCTATCGTATTTCCATATTTTGACTTTAAATGATTGATGAGATTTAAACGTCTCTCTGTACGGTCAAACAATTCACCGTCAAACTCCAGTTCAGACAGGTAATCCGCTATCATCCTATTGTAATCATTCAGTAGACTATCGATATCCAGCAACTGGCTCTCCAACTCCTGCAGTTTATCGTCATATGCCGAAACCGACTTGAGTTCCCGGATTGCGCGTCCCACACTGCTGCCGATGCTGTTCTCCTCATATCCGCAGAGCGCATGTGCCGCCGACACAGCTTCCTTAATCTTCTGCCCGTTTACAAGTTTCTGATAGGTCTGTTCCACCTCATCATCTTCTCCCGCTCTAAGCTGCGCCGCCGCAATCTCCTGACATTCAAACTCCGCAAGCGCCGTCTCCTTTTTGCGGGTTTCCTCGTCCATCTCGTTTTCGGACAATTCTTCCGCCGCATGACAATACTGACGATATGCATCTTTTAGCAGTTCCTTTTTGTTCAGAAGTTCCTCTCCTGCGTAAGCGTCTAATATCTCCAACTGTTTTCCCTGCTGCAACAACGACTGATGCTCGTGCTGACCATGAATATCTATCAGTATCTCCGACAACTGTTTCAATTGTCTGGCTGTGACCGTCTCACCACACACTTTACACACACTGCGCCCTTGCATAATCTTGCGCTGTAAGATTACCTGCCCGTCCTCCACGGGAAGTTCTAACTGCCGGATCGCCTCAAGCTGTCTTGGCCGGTCTATTGTAAAAATCAATTCAACGAGCGCATACTCCGCACCGGTACGAATCATCTCCTTATCAGCCTTGGCGCCAAGCGCCAGATTAATAGAACCGATAATAATAGATTTACCTGCTCCCGTTTCACCGGTAAGAATATTTAATCCTTCTCCGAAAACAACCTCCGTCTCGTCAATCAATGCCAGATTTTTAACATGTAAACTTTGTAACATTCTTTCACCTTTAAAGTTCTATCATCTTTGTAATTTTATCCATCACGGCGGTTACTGCAGTCTCACTGCGCATTGCCATCATGATTGTATTGTCACCCGCAATACATCCCACAACTTCATCCATCTTAAGCGCATCCACTGCTGCAGCCACTGCCATCGCCATACCGGATACGGTCTTCATCACTAACAGATTCTGCGCCGGCGCCATAGACACATAACCTTCTTTGAGCACTCTGATATACTTATCGCCCAGATGCGCCTCATTCTGCGTAAACGCCACATATTTCTGCCTTCCTTTTCCAAAGGGAATCTTGGAGAGTTTTAACTCTCTGATATCTCTGGAAACCGTAGCCTGTGTGACCTGATATCCTGACGCACACAATTTGTCCGCCAGTTCCTCTTGTGTTTCAATCTCATATTGTTCAATCAGTTCAATTATTATCTCATGCCTTCTTTTTTTAATATTATTGTTCATATAATCTTATCGTCCAAGCATCGCGCTCACGCGCAATGCCGCATATGACTCTCCTTATGTTACTCATTCATTTTTTTATGCAAAACGGTAAGAAAACTCTCTGTGTTTAATTTCAAGATTCCGGTAGTCTTTACTGCTTTGCGGACTACTATACTGTCTCCCGTCTGCAAAATCTTCTTGTGACTGCCGTCAAAATTTGCCTCCACTGTCTGCTGCTGTCCGTCCTTACCCTGTGGAATCTCTATCCTGATTTCATCCTCCGACGCAAGAACAATACTCCTCGTATTCAATGTATGCGGACAAATCGGCGTAAGCAGTATCAATTCCGCCCCCGGATTGGCAATCGGACCTCCCGCCGACATATTATACCCCGTAGAACCGGTCGGAGTCGCAACAATGACGCCGTCCGCGCTGAAACTATTTAGAAACTGCCCGTTGACATAGATATGAAAAGTCAATATCTGTAAGGAACCGCTTCTTGCTATCACGATATCGTTAAGGGCAAAATTCTCCTCCGTCTTATCCTGCCTCGTGACCTTTCCTTCCAGCATCATACGCTCTTCTCTTGTATAACGGTCCGTCAACAGACGGTCAAGCGCCGGCTCTATCATTCCGATATCCACTTCCGCCAGATATCCCAGCGTACCGAGATTAATACCAATTAACGGAACACCGCTGCCCATCACATTTCTCGCCGCCCTAAGCAGCGTGCCGTCTCCGCCGAGCACTAAAATACACTGTGCCGCTTCATGAAGACCCGTATCGGCAGCCATGACAGCATCCGCAGTGTTTTCCACGCATACCACATTTGCGCCATGTTTCTTAAGATATGCAGTAATTCTCTCCGTATAAAATCCCTGCGGATCCTTCACCTCGTTCGTAATCAGATAAAAATGATTCATCGCCTATTTCGCCTCATCCAAAATGCCGTGTGCGTCCGCCACCACGTCTGTAATCAGCTTCTCCGTCTCATCATCATAGGATTTACCGCTTCTTTGATCTGTCAGACTGTGCAGTGCACTCTCCGCCTCCGACTCCGTCATGAACATAATCTCTTCAGGAATCTTCAACCTTTTCTCTATATAAACAAGATACTCAATATTTCCTTCCGGTCCCTTAATCGGCGAATACGTCAGCCCCTTCACATCGAATCCGATCATATCGGCATAGTCAATGACTTTATGTACCACTTCTTCGTGTATCTGCGGTTCCCTGACAACACCTTTCTTGCCCACTTTGTCCTTACCTGCCTCAAACTGCGGTTTTATCAGGCATACCATGCTTCCGCCATCACGCAGCAGATTTCTGGCAGGCAGCAGGATTTTTGTCAATGAAATAAATGACACGTCAACTGATGCAAAATCAATCTCTTCACTGATTGCCTCGGCCGTCACATACCGGAAATTTGTCTTCTCCATACAGACCACACGTTCGTCGTTTCGAAGTTTCCAGTCCAGTTGTCCGTGTCCCACATCAATAGCATATACGCGCCGGGCTCCGTTCTGCAGCATACAGTCCGTGAATCCTCCCGTTGACGCGCCTATATCCATGCAAACCGTATGAAAAAGTTTAATCGGAAACTCCGTCATCGCTTTCTCCAGTTTCAGACCGCCGCGGCTTACATACTTTAATGTACTGCCCTTTACTTCTATATGAATCTTACTTTCATCAAAGGTCGTGCCGGCTTTGTCTTCCCTCTGTCCGTCCACAAACACATTGCCGGTCATAAGTATGGCTTTGGCTTTCTCTCTGGACGGCGCAAAACCCTGCCTGACCAAGATGACATCTAATCTCTCTTTCATTGCATCCCTAACTGTACTCTCTGATTTCACAGATTACCATAATTGTTTGCGTTCGCTCGAATCACGATATTCATCTAATGTCCTGCCATCGACACATAACAAGTCATAATCTTCTTCGTAATAGAGTCCTCGTCAATACCGATTTCACGCTTTAACAGTTCTACATTTCCGTGCTCCACATATTCATCGGGAATCGCTATATTAAGCACCTGCACGGGCGCGCCTATTTCATCCACATACGCCCTGATCTTCTCTCCGTAACCGCCGCTTAACACATTCTCTTCCATAGTCACAATCAGTTTGTGCTCCCTGCACGCTTCACGCACCGCCTGCTCGTCAATCGGCTTTATGAATCTTGCATTCGTCAGCGAACAGGAATATCCGCGCTCTTTTAACTGTTCGCGTACTTTAATCCCTACTTTGACCATGCTGCCTACGGCAAAAAGAATAATATCTTCTTCCTCATAGATTGCTTCGCTCTTACCGTATTCGATAGGCGCCCTATTATCCTTCAGCCCGTCGAATGCCTCTCCTCTCGGATATCTGATAGCAATCGGCATTTCCGAAGCAACTGCGAATTTCATCATATCTGAAAGTTCCCATTTGTTCTTGGGCGCCATGATATGCATATTCGGTATGGATGACAGATAGGACAAGTCGAAAATTCCTTGATGCGTCTCTCCGTCACTGCCTACAAGTCCAGCCCTGTCTATGGCAAAAACAACCGGCAGATTCTGCAGACATACATCGTGCAGTATCTGGTCATAAGCCCTTTGCAGGAAAGAGGAATAAATCGCTACAATCGGCTTTAATCCCCCAGCCGCAAGTCCCGCAGCAAAAGTCACTGCGTGCTCCTCCGCTATGCCCACATCAAAAAACCGATCCGGATGCATATTCCGGAAACGCTTCAATCCGGTACCATCCGGCATTGCCGCCGTGATTGCCACCACCTGTTCTTCCCTCTGCCCAAGCTTACACATAACCGTGGAAAAAATGTCCGTATAGTTCGCTTTGTTCTGCGGTTTACTCGGTATGCCCGTCTCAATGTCAAAAGGCTCCGCGCCGTGAAACCTCGCGGGATGCCTTTCCGCCGGTGCATATCCCTTGCCCTTCTGGGTTATAACATGGAGCAGTACGGCTCCTTTAATTTTTCTCGCTTCCCCCAGCATATGTACCATCGCTGATATATTATGTCCGTCCACCGGACCCAGATAAGTGATTCCCATATCCTCGAAGAACATACCCGGCACCACCAGATTCTTGAAACTGCTCTTGACGCGCCTGATCTGTGATACCACCTTGTCACCGTACTTGGATTTGCCATGAAGAGAATTGTAGACGCCTTCCTTCAAATCAAGATACATATCTGCCGTTCTGATATTATTCAGGTATTTCGATACCCCGCCAACATTTTCCGAGATGGACATGTTGTTATCGTTTAAGACAACGATAAAATTTGTCTCCAAACGTGAAGCATTGTTGAGCGCTTCATACGCCATACCACCGGTCAGTGAACCATCGCCGATAACCGACACGATCGTGTTCTTCTCTCCTTTGATATCCCTCGCTTTGACCATACCAAGCCCTGCTGAGATAGAAGTAGAACTGTGTCCTGTGTCAAAGCAGTCACAGTCGCTCTCCTTGCGCTTCGGGAAACCGCTCATACCGCCAAATTTGCGCAGATTTGCAAACCCGTCCCGTCTTCCGGTAAGAATTTTATGCGTGTAAGACTGATGTCCCACATCCCATATAATCTTGTCTTCCGGCAGATTTAAAAACAGATGCAGCGCCATGGTCAACTCCACGGCACCAAGATTCGACCCGAGATGTCCGCCTGTCTCACTGATAGACTGAATCAGAAATTCTCTGATTTCCTCCGCCAGTATCCCGTAATCCGCTTCCACCAGCTTCTTAATATCATTCGCCTGCTCTATCTTTTCTAAAAACATCGTAATCCTCCATGCCTGCTCTATTTCAGAACATCCTTCTCTACCAGTAAGGGAAAATCACTTTTCTCTGTGAATTAACTGCTCAACAAGCTGCTCCATAAACTCATTTTGTCTCGGAAAAGACTTAAGAACCGCTATGGCATCTCTGGACATTTCTTCCACCTGCCGCTTGGATTCCTCCAAGCCGTGCATGGACACATAGGTCAGCTTATGATTCTTCTCGTCGCTTCCGACCTGCTTCCCAAGTACCTCTAAACTGCTCGTCACATCCAGAATATCATCCTGTATCTGAAAGGCAATACCGATATTATATGCGCACTTCTCCAATCTGCCGATTTCCTCCTCCGATGCGCCTGCCAAAGCTGCCCCGATTGTCATTGCCGCCTGAATCAGAGCCGCCGTCTTGTGCTCATGGATATACAGAAGCATCTCTTCCGTCACTTCGGTCTCCGCCTTCTCAGCTTCTAAATCCGCACACTGTCCGCCAATCATGCCATAGATACCGGCTTTCCTGCCGAGTATTTTCAGTGCCCCCGCTATCCTGCGATATTCCTCTATCGTCTGCGCTCTGTCAAAAGCTTGTGCCGCCGTCTCAAAGGCATAATTGAGGAGTCCGTCACCGGCTAAGACCGCCATCCCCTCTCCGTATACTACATGAGTAGTCTTACGTCCTCTGCGGTACTCATCGTTATCCATCGCCGGAAGATCATCGTGCACCAACGAATAATTGTGAATCATTTCCAATGCCGCCATAAACAGAGATAAGGCTTGTCCAAGCGTCGTATTCTCCTGCTGTTCCGGTTCTGCCATACTCCATATTTCATCCACTTCCGTAAACAATGCCGCGCTCTCCGCCATCAGCATGGGACGAAGTCTTTTGCCGCCTGCCGTAACAGAATAATTCATCGCCTGCAGCACGACTTTCTGGTATCCCTCCTCCGCCGGAAGATAATTGCCGATAATTGTCTCTATCTGTTCCGTCTTACGCTCGAGTTCTTCTTTAAAATTCATCTAATCCACCATCTTCACTAATCTGAAGTACTTTCTTCTCTACTCTGTCAATCTTTTCATTGCAGTACTGCAATAATTTCATTCCTCTGTTATATTCCTGAAAAGACTGTTCCAGCGTGATTTCCTCCGCTTCCAGCCGTGAGATGACCTCTTCAATCTGTCCGAACGCCTCTTCTAACGAAAGTTCTTCCTCCGGCTGGCTTTCCTGATCCGATGCCAATCCTTGCTGGGATTTAAGCATTTCCTGTCTGTAATCCTCTTCCGACTGTTTTTTCTGCATCTGTTTCCCTCGCTGCTTTCCGCATTCTTTCATAGTCTGTCACACACTGTTCGCATCATGCATGACAGCATATCATAACACTGTCAACAATATTGTTCACGCTGCTTGTCAGTAATCTGCGCCGTCAGCCTGCCGTCTTTTACGCAGACCGTCATCTTATCCCCTACCGCCGCCTGCTCAATCGAAGTAAGTGTTGCACCTTTCTCATCTGATACATAAGCGTAACCTTGATTAAGTTTATCAAGCGGAGATAGTCCCTTCATCTGCTCCACATAAATCGCCATTCTGTGCCTGCATCCGCTCAGACACTTATCCATCATTCTCTGTAGCTGTTCTTCCAAAGAAACCGCCTGCGTCCTCTTCATCCGTATAGTATTCACCGGACTTAGATATCTCATTCTGACTTGATACTGTTCCGTCAACTGCCGATACCGCCCGACCGTTCTCCGGTACATATGCTGCATCGTGAATGCATATTCCGCCAGTTTGTCCTGTAGCTGCTCTATATCATAAACCGCCAATTCTGCTGCGGCAGACGGCGTCGGCGCGCGAAGGTCTGCCACAAAATCCGCGATTGTAGTGTCGGTTTCATGCCCCACTGCCGATATAACCGGCACCGAACAGTCAAAAATAGCCTGCGCCACTATTTCCTCGTTAAATGCCCATAAATCCTCAATAGAACCGCCGCCTCTGCCGACGATGATCGTATCTGCCCCAATACGTTCCAATGCACGGATTCCGTTGACAATACTCGGCGGCGCCGCTTCTCCCTGTACGATCGCCGGATATAAGATGATCTGCACATAGGGATTCCTTCTGCCGGCAATGTTTATAATATCCCGCACGGCAGCGCCCGTCGCGGCAGTAACGACTCCGAGCGTCTTAATGTATTTGGGAATTGGCTGTTTGTATTGCTGTGCAAACATCCCTCGTTCTTCTAACTCCCGCTTTAACTGCTCATATCGCTCATAGAGCGCTCCTGCGCCGTCAAGGCTTATCTTAGCGGCATATAGCTGATATTTACCGTCTCGTTCATAAACGTCTATGGCGCCGGTGACAACCACCTGCTGTCCTTCCGACATTTGAAATTTAAGTCCTGCCCGGTTAGAGGCAAACATAACGCACGCTATCGTCCCTTTAGCGTCCTTTAATGTAAAATAAATATGTCCAGAGGAATGATATTTGCAGTTACTGACTTCACCTTTCACCATAATGGACTGCAACATATAATCCTGCGTGAACATATTTTTAATGTAAGAATTCACTTGTGCAACTGTATATACGTTCTGCATACCGACACCCGTCAGGCAAACTTCGCCAAAATGCCGTTGACAAACCCCGAAGAAGCATCCTGTCCGAATTTCTTGGCGAGTTCTACCGCCTCGTTGATCGCAACACCCGTAGGAACGGTTTCATCATAATTAATCTCATAAACCGCTAACCTCAGAATCGTCAAATCCACCTTGCCCATTCTGGCGGTATTCCATCCTTCCGCTCTCTCATTCAACTGTTCATCTATCTCCGGGAGTTTCTGCTCAATCTTGTGATATTTATCCGATATATAATCGGCATCCTCACCTTTCGCTGCATCTTCTTCTTCGAAGAACATGCGCTCCTGTTCCGACATATCCTCCAAACTGTTAAATTCTACACGAAACAGCAATTTAAATATCTGCTCCCGCAACTCTCTTCTGCTCATAGTGGCTCCTGTTTTGTCTTATTTGTCTTTCGTCACATTAATACCGGCGATACGTATATTGACATCTGTCACTTCCAGACCTGTCATATTCTGAATCGCATTCTTCACCTTAGTCTGAACGCGCTGGCAGGTTGCCGGAATATTGAATCCGTATTCTATAGTGATGGCAAGTTCAACCTTCACTTTCTTATTAAATATTTCCACCCGAACTCCCTTGGCAAGTCCTTTCACACCGACTCTGCTTAAGAATTCATTCGCCATATTGCCGTTCATCGCTGCAACGCCTTCCACTTCAGTTGCCGCAAGCGCCGCAATCATTGCCACTACGTCGTCTGCTATCTTTACCGTACCGAATTTCTCATCTTCCTGCAATAAATATGTGTTCTTAGCTGATTCCTGTTCCATAGTAATCCTCATTTCTGCGCATTGTACTTCCACGCCACTCATTTATTTGGGATAAGTATATCAAAATTTCTTATTCTTGCATAGTCCCATTAAAGCCAAAAACTCATGCTGTACTGCTTCTCATCGTCCGAATAAGACACCACGCCGTCCGGGCAATCTAAATATCTGAAAATCTCCTGTCTCTCAATCAACGCCTCCTGCATCTGCCGGTACACATCATATCCGGCACATTTTAGTGTCACATAGGCACTGCCCTTCTCATATTCTTCTTCAAAGATACGCGCAATCCGTTCTTCATCCCACTCCGTAAAATAAAGCCCTTCGCGTACATAGTAATTATCCTCCATAGAAACGCACTCCGGCAGTTCTACTACATTTTCGAGCGTATGTGTCAAATTCATCTGCTCCGTAGGCACGCACAGGTAATCATAATTAATTGTCGGAATCCTTTCTCCGGGATAATCCGCGGCGCCTCCAACGGCTTGATACGAAGCGTCACCCCACGTAGTATCTACATAATAATATTTGCCGTCGATCTGCACGAGATTCCATGCATGTCCCTCGCCGTTTACCACACGCCCAAGTACTAATGTAGAGAAAATACCCATTCTGTCAAGAAGATATTGTGTCGCCTTGGCATATCCCTGACAAACAGATCTGCCTTCTATAAATACGGAACAAATATTCTGATTATCCGCCGCAGCAGCATCGTATTCGGTATGATGAATCAGATACTCGTATACATATTTTACTTTAGCATAGTCATCCGCATTGTCAGGTACACCGGCAAGGCATTGGTCAACATAACTTTCTATCTCCATCTGCCTGCTTCTAATTTCATCCTGATTATAGCGATATGTGCCGGTAAATGTAATCTTTTTGAGTATATCGCCAAGCGTATATTCCGTATAAGTATAGCCATCCACATAGAAAATCTCAGGGTGATCATTTAATACGCACTGAAAAGCATGGGAAATCTCGCTTTTATCACAGCTTGATAATTTGACATCCTCCTCAAATTGAACAAGTGCATCACGAATCTCCAGATACAACACTTGTTCGCTCTCCGGAAGCATACTGTATGCATATCCTTTCTCTTCCTCACGCTTAACTATCTGCTCCGGCTGCTCGGCCTCTTCCTGCATGGCGCCCACGTCTTCCTGCATGTACAAGTCGCTCTGACGGTGTGGCGTTGTCTGCCACGCGTATGCCAGACATCCCGTAAGTACGAGCATTCCTGTCAATAATAGGCCTATTCTCTTCATATGCGCTCACCCTTTGCCATTCCAAATATTCAACTATCTGTCCTTTAGTTTCTTCCAAACTCGGATAGAATCAACCCTTCATTGCGCTCCACCGTCATTCCGATGCTCCACTGATTGACGAACAATAGAAGCGGATTATCCTTTAAATCCTTAATCTTCTTCATATCGGACGTTCCTGTCAGCTTGTCCAGATCAATCTCCTTATTTTCAATCCAGCGGATATGTTCATAAGGAAGATTCTCCAACTTAATTTCCACATTATATTCATTCTCAAGCCGGTATTTCAATACATCGAACTGCAGCACACCCACAACGCCTACGATAATCTCTTCCATACCGGTATTAAATTCCTGAAAAATCTGAATAGCGCCTTCCTGTGCAATCTGTGTGATTCCTTTCACAAACTGCTTCCTCTTCATCGTATCAATCTGCCGCACTCTCGCGAAATGCTCCGGTGCAAAGGTCGGAATACCCTCATATTCAAACTGCTCCTTCGGCATACATATGGTATCGCCTATGGAAAAAATACCCGGATCGAACACGCCGATGATGTCTCCCGCATATGCTTCGCTTAAGATTTTACGTTCATCCGCCATAATCTGCTGCGGCTGGGATAAACGCATCACCTTCCCGCCCTGCACATGTTTCACCTCAACATTTGCGTCAAATCTGCCCGAACAGATTCTCATAAACGCAACGCGGTCTCTGTGCGCCTTATTCATATTTGCCTGAATCTTAAATACAAACGCCGAAAAGTCATGTTCTACAGGATCAATCAGTCCGATATCAGCCCTTCTCGGCAGCGGATTCGTCGTCATTTTCAGGAAATGCTGTAAGAAAATTTCCACACCGAAATTGGTAAGCGCCGATCCAAAAAACACGGGCGTAAGCTCCCCTGCCTGAATCCTCTCCAAATCATACTCTGCACTGGCGCCGTCGAGAAGTTCTATCTCGTCGAACAACTGCGCTTTATATTCATCGCCCACCTGTGCAAGCAGCGCATCCTCGTCTGCTACCGGAATTCTCGTAGCATGTCCTTCTTTGGTGCCCTTTTCCGTATCGGAATAAGTGATCACACACTTGTTCTCCCGCTCATAGACTCCTTTAAAATTCTTGCCGCATCCGATCGGCCAGTTGATCGGACATGTTGCAATCCCCAGTTCCTTCTCAATCTCATCAAGCAGGGTAAACGTATCATTGGCATCCCTGTCCATCTTGTTGATAAATGTAAAAATCGGAATATGCCGCATACCACAGACCTTGAACAGTTTCCGTGTCTGCGCCTCCACACCTTTGGACGCGTCAATAACCATAACTGCCGAGTCTGCCGCCATTAACGTTCTGTACGTGTCCTCCGAGAAATCCTGATGTCCCGGTGTATCCAAAATATTGATGCAGAATCCGTCGTACTCAAACTGAAGTACGGAAGAAGTAACGGAAATACCTCTCTCTTTCTCTATCTCCATCCAATCGGAAACCGCATGTCTCGCGGTCGCTTTACCTTTCACACTGCCTGCCAGATTAATTGCTCCGCCATATAGAAGGAATTTCTCTGTCAGAGTAGTTTTGCCTGCATCCGGATGCGATATAATCGCAAAAGTTCTTCTTTTGTTGATTTCGTCTGCATAATTGCCCACGTCTTTATCCTCCAGCCTTTATAACATTGATGTTCCGGCAAATTCCGGTTTGATATGAAAACAGTCAAGAACTGTCGCGCCGATATCCGCAAATGTTTCCCGCGTTCCAAGGTTTGCAGGCGTTACCTTACTGCCATACATAATAAAAGGCGTATGCTCTCTTGAATGATCCGTAGACACCGTATAGCCCGGATCGCATCCGTGATCTGCCGTAATCATCAGCACGTCATTCTCTTTAAGCTTACCCAGAATCTCCGGAAGCTTCTCATCAAAGTAAGTAAGCGCCGCTGCATATCCGTCTATATCGTTGCGATGTCCGTATAACATATCATAGTCTACCAAGTTAACAAAACAGAGTCCTTCAAAATCCCGTTCCATATATTCAAGCGTTCTCTCGATTCCCTCCGCATTGCCCTTGGTATACACATATTCCGTAATAGACTTACCGGCAAAAATATCCTTAATCTTACCAACGGAAATCACATCCCTGCCGGACTCTTTCAACTGATCCAGCATGGTGACAGCCGGCGGTTCTAAGGAAAAGTCATGACGTCCTGCAGTTCTGACATAATTACCGCTGGTACCGACAAACGGTCTTGCAATCACTCTTCCGACGCCGTGCTTCCCCTGCAGAATGCCTCTCGCAGTCTTACAGTATTCATAGAGTGTTTCTACCGGAACGACATCCTCATGCGCCGCAATCTGGAATACACTGTCAGCAGACGTATATACAATCAAATCACCGCTCTTTACATGCTCGTCACCGTAATCTTTGATGACTTCTGTCCCGGAATACGGCTTGTTACACAGCACTCCTCTGCCCACTGCAGCGCTGAAATCATTCAGCACTTCCTCCGGAAATCCGTCCGGATAAGTGGGCAGCGGCTGTTTAGATAAGATTCCAGCAATCTCCCAGTGCCCTATTGTAGTATCTTTGCCCTTAGATGCCTCTTTCATGCGGGCAATCCTTCCGGCAGGCTGCGCCACAGGCTCTCTGCAGTCTACCCCGTCAATATTGAAAAGACCGAGCGCACCCATATTAGGCATATGAAATGCCGGACTTGATGACACGGACTTAATCGTGTTTGTACCCCGATCGCCATACTCGGCTGCGTCCTCCATCTCTCCGATTCCGAAACTATCCAAAACGATCAAAAAAACTCTTTTCATCATTAGCCTCTCTCTCCATATATCTTAATTACACCACAGTACACTATATCATAAAATTTCTTTTCTTGCACTTAATTTGAAGTAACCGTACTGATAATAACAGATTCCGCGCTGACCCCGGTCTTGCGAATCACGATATCTTCAATCTGTGCTCTCTGCGCCTCTGTCAGTTCCGCCGTGTTGACAACGACGTCAACGCTGTCCCCGTCTATACTCACTATCGCATCCTCAAATCCTTTCGCCTCTAAGAGTATCTCCGCAGCCGTTTCTTTCTCAGCAATATCTGTCATGGAAATCATACTGTTTACCGCTTCCTGTTTCTGCGTCTCGCTGATGTTGGCATTATTAATAATCTCCAAAAGTGTTTCCTTATTCTGTGCACGTGTCTGCTCTTTCTGCAGCTTTGCTCCCGACAGTTCAGATATTGTTCCTGCGGATGTAAACACAGCCTCTCCGGGCACTTCTTCCATCTGCTCTTCTGCCAACGCCTCTTCCAGTTCTTCATCAACACCGCCGTTCTCCGACATCGTCACATCCAGATCCAAGCTGTTGATATCTCCTGATGCCTGTTCGATATCCTCATCCGACAAATCCGTAAAGGCTGCGTAATCTTCATTGTCTATCGCCGGATTTCCCATATCATCAGTTGCAATCGTGCCGTTTACTGACATGATATCCTCATCCGTTACTTTAGTGCCTGCAAAATTCAAGTAGCCTGCTACGGCGATCATAATAGCTAACGCCGTGATCATCATCTGGTTCTTCTTGATCATATTCTTCACTTTTTTCTCCCCTTCACTGATTATTTTTCATCTTTACTATTTTTATCTTATTCGCATCTATATCAAATAATACCTGAATTGCTTCGATTATATTTTCTTGTACACTTAGCGTTCCGCCCCCCTGTGCAATGACTACCACGCCTTCTACATCCGGAGCTATCGTCATAACCACATACGGTATATCCTGCCCTCTGTCGTCCACGGTATAAACCGTACTCTTCTCCACTCTTGTCTCCCCGACCGTACGGCTGCCGCCCGCCGCATCTGCTTCCGTCGTCTCGGAATATACCTCGGGGCCATCCTTCTCCACAACCATCTGCTCAGATTGACTCAGATTGATCAAGACTTTAACCTTACCGACACCCTCCACTTCCCTGAGTGCATCTTCTAATTTATTCTCCCAGTATTCCGTGTAAGAAGACGCTGTATTCGGAACCCCGGAATTATCTTCACCTGCATCCGTCGTTATATGATTATCGATTGTATCATTTATCATGTTCGATATATCGGACTTTGATTCCTTTTGTCCGACCGGAAGTGCAATGACGCATAATAAAATACCGACTAATACGATAATCAGGCACTGGTCTTTTCTAAGTTTCTTACCACCCGTCATTTTCTCTGCCATCTTTTCCGACAAAGTCTTGTCACTCTCCGCCATATGCCACCTCCACTCTGTCCTCCGCAATACCGAGCGTCTGTGCAAAAATCTGCCTATATTCGCGCATTACTGCATCCTGCGCCGCATCCGGTATGCTCTTGCATTCTGTATCCGCTTTCTTCTCCTCTCCTACCACGATTTCCTCTATTTCTATAGGTTCTATGTTTTGAACCTGACTTCTCTCCTGATTTACGTCGGCGTCTTTTGCCTCTCTGCGAAGTACGATACTGACGCATCGAAACTCCCATTCGTCTGTACCCGGCTCTGTTTCAAATACCGATTTCTGTCCAGCCTGCTCCAGTTCAATCGATAATTTCTCAATATAATATTCCCGCCCGTCAATCACATCGTTTAACCGGCTTTTCATTTCTTCCTCAACTTTCTTAAGCGCCACTGAATCCGCATGATTGAATGCATAGTCTTCCTCCTGCCACATACTGCTTTGTCTCTCGGCCTGTTCCGCTGCAATTCTCATTTCCTCCTGACATCTTGCTAAAATATCCCCGGAAGATGACATAAAAGGGGATATGAACTGCAATAATATAATAACACCAGCTATTATTTTGAGATACTTTTCATATTTCTGTCCGGCGGCAAAATGAATTACAGTCTGCGCCACAATCATAAATATGCCTATTTGTCTGATATTTTCCAACATATCCTCGACTACATCCCTCCACGCGTCGTATAAGTGATGATTGCAATCTGAATCACGAACATACCGATTGAAGACAGTGCTATCTTAAGCAGCATCATATTCCCGTCTCCCACCCGATTTGCGCAATTCGTCATCCGCTTATCGGTCACTATGCCAACCAGCGCCGCGCTTATTTTAATCACTCCCGCATACATCACAAGTTTCAGAATCGGTATACAACACAATACGATCAACACAAACGTAATATACAGACCAATACTGTTCTTGACAAGAACCGCCGAACCCATTACCATCTCGAACATTCCTTCCGTCAGTCCTCCTATTCCGGGAATTGACGACATTGCCTTCTTGATCGCCGAAGACTGCAAAGAATCTATAACAGGCGATATCATTGCTTGCAGAATGCTGAACCCGGTTATAATACCTAGCGTAATCTTAATGCAGACTCCGATCGCCTTGTAGAGCAATTCCAAAAGAAGCGTCAGTTTCTCTTCCATCCATACGCCGTTAATCACTGTCAGCAGAATATAACCGTACACCGCCGGCAGAAGAATCGATAAATACCCCCACTCTATGAGATATACAATAAATAACAATATCTGATAGTATACCGAAGCCGACGCGATACCCGATGCGCTGCCGACCGCCACAATATAGGTAGGAATATACAGTTTCATAAAAACAGTAACTGTCTCCAAAATTTCCCGTACAATAGAAGCCGCCCCTGCAAAAGCTTTGAGCAGCACCGCGATCATAAGCAGATATACGAAATAGAAAGCTATATCCGACACTTGATGATCCTGAAACAAATCGGCAAAATTGATGAAGAACGCAGCCACGATTCCCAGCACAAGAATCGTAAAAAACAGCGTTTTTATCTCTCCAGCCTGAAAATAAATTACGCCAGTTATACCATTTCCTAATTCCTTTACCGCATCCCACAGTCTGCCCTGTAGAATCAGTTCCATAATAATCTTCCCGTCAAACGTATACTCTGGAAACAACTGCTTGAAATCAAACATAACGGTATCCATACCCATCTCATCCCAGACCAGAGCGCTTCCCGCTGCTCCCATCCGCAAACCGCCTCCCTCCCGACGCTTGTCCTGCCTTCTACCCTGCAATGGACTGTATACTTTCAAGCAGCGCCATCAACACAGGCATTCCTGTCAACAATATGTAGAGTTTGCCAACCATCTCAACTTGTCCGGCTATACCCCCATAACCCGCGTCTTTACATATTCCGGCACAGAACTCACACGCATATGTAGCTCCTACAGCTTTGAGCAACACAGTTAAATAACTATAGTTATCATCTAAATATTCCCGTAAACGGTCAATCGCCGACACCGCTCCCGAGAAATACTGAAGTGCATATCCCAAAATAATCAGACATACCGCTATTGCTATATAAGTCCCGAATTCTGCTTTGTAACTTTTAAGCGGTACGGCAAGTAATATTCCGATAACTCCCACCAGTCCTATTTTAATCATTTCCATAACATCTGCTCCTGCCCGCTACAATGTAAACAAATCCTGCACCATTACAAACAATTCATAGATATAAGGTATAATCCATGTTAAAACAAGAATTAATCCAGCGAGACTAATAAGAAAAGCCTGTTCTTCCCTGCCACTATGCTTTAAAACCTGATTTAATATTGTAACCAAGATGCCGACTGCCGCAATCTTGAATATAAGACTTACACCCATCTCGTCCTCCATTCTGAAGTATTTCATATCATCGTACTTTTACTATAACAGCAGAATCATCATAAATACCCCTGCAAGCAGGCTTATGCTGAATATCATTTTTGCTTTACCCGCATAGCTGTCTTCAGCCAGTCTGCATCTCCTCACAAGCAAGTCCAGCGACTGACCGATGCATTCCGCCTGATGAGTTTCTTCCGATCCCCCAAGATTTCGCGGAAGATCAATCAGAATACTTTTTTCCTCCTGAATCAGTGGAATATCTCTCATGCACTGCGTCATCTGCTGCTGCCAAATCTGTGTCAGACAAACACCGTTTCTTAAATCAGCCTGCTCATATATCTTTGCAAAACACAAACTGTAGGGCGCGTCACTGTACTCTGACATAATAAAACATATTTCAGGAAGCGTATGCTTGCCGTAACTGATTTCATTTTGAATCCTTTTCATAATCCGAATCAATTCACGAAGCTGTCTTACCCGGTATTGTTCTTCTCCGATCTTGCTGACGCCCCATCCTGCGCACCCTGCAAAAATACATATAATTCCCGCTAATTTGAGCATCTTATACCTTCCTTGTCATAGATTCCCTCAGTCTCACAACATCCGTTTCGTTTCGTGAGTACAAGATAACGGTCAAATAATCTGTTTTCAATAATATTACGCATGTAATTTTTGTTTTCTATTTCCTTTAACGTCTCTCCATGAACCGTAGCAACCAATTTGCAGCCGCAGCCGCTCGCCATACGAAGCGCCTGAATATCTTCCTCACTTCCGAGTTCGTCCACCGCCAGCACTTGAGGCGCCATGGCACGAATCAGCATCATCATTCCCTCTCTTTTGGGACAGCCGTCCAGCACGTCCGTACGAATCCCCACATCGTTCTGTGCAATTCCGAGATAACTGCCGGCAATCTCCGACCGTTCATCTACCACGCTGACGTTGACTCCGCTGCCGTATATGGTGCCATTAGAAATATTTCTTATGATATCCCTCAACATGGTTGTTTTCCCACACCCCGGCGGAGAAATCAACAAAGTATTCAGTACCTCTCCATTTTTACCGTAAATATACGGGAGAACATGCTCAGAGACGCCCTTTATTTCATGCGCCATGCGAATATTTAAATAACGTATGTATTTTAAATTACGTATTCTATTATCTCCCTCCAGAATCACCTGTCCCGAGAGTCCGATACGGTGTCCCCCTTGTATTGTCAAGAATCCCTGACGTATCTCGTCCGCAAATGCATAAATCGAATATTGGCACAAATGTTTCAGAACAGACTCTAACTCCTCCGGCTTATTATCTGCACCATACGGCGGCATGTCCATTAAATTGCCTTCCGTATCCACAAACCACTCCCTATTATCAATCAATACCGTTGATGGCATATTGACGCGAAGCCTGATTTCCTGCAGTCTGTCAGCCTGCCTCGCCGCCTTCATCCATCGTCTGCGCATATATTCCGGAAACATGTATAATACCTCTTCGGACCGCATCCTCATTCCCCCTTATCTCAATATATGAACCTTTGTCCAAGTTATGACAAAAAAGAGCCTGCCGTTCACAGCAAACTCTTTCCGAAACAAACGATTCTTTATTAATAAAAGCGCTTCATCATTAATTATAGCAGCATGACGCCGCATAAACCTTCTTATGACAGTAAGATCCTGTCATTATCCAGATTTTCACCCGCCTGCGCCCTAAATCCAGCAAGCAGGTCATCTACCGTCATTTCCTCTCTCTCTGTGCCTTGAATATCCAGTACAATGCGTCCTCCATCCATCATCAGCGTACGGTTGCCGAGATCCAATGCCTGCTGCATATTGTGCGTTACCATCAGACAAGTGATTCCTCTCTCTGCTACAATGCTTCGCGTCAAGTCAAGTACCTTCTTTGCCGTAGCCGGATCGAGCGCCGCCGTGTGCTCGTCAAGCAGCAGGATTTTCGGCGTCACCATTGTCGCCATCAGTAAGGTCAGCGCCTGTCTCTGCCCTCCAGACAACAGCCCTACCGGCTGCTTCATTCTGTCCTCTAATCCCATATTTAACAATGCAAGCTGTTCCCTGAACATCCGTTTATCTTTCTTACTGATTCTGCTAAAGTATGCATGAGTGGATGTAGCAGCCCGCAGATAAGCCAGCGTCATATTTTCCTCGATACTCATATGCGGCGCGGACCCTTTCATAGGATCCTGAAAGAGATGACCAATTTCCTTACTGCGGATGTGCTCCTTGCGATATGTGATATCCTCCCCTGCCAGAATAATCCGTCCTTCATCTACATAGAAGGATCCGGTAATTGCATTAAATAATGTAGATTTTCCCGCGCCGTTACTTCCGACTATTGTTGCGAAATCTCCATCCGCCAATTCCAGACTGACACGGTCTAACGCTTTCTTCTCATTGACCGTACCGGGATAAAAGGTCTTTGAAATTGTCTTGAGCGTCAGCATACACCGTCACCGTCCTTTCCGCCGTCTCCTCTCACTGCAAACGGCATTCTATGCGACTTATACAGCGCCGCCTGTCCTTTCAGATACGGGAATGCAATCGCAAATGCCACAATCAGCGCCGAAACTAATTTTAAACACTCCGCAGGCACATTAAGCCGTAGCGCAACCGCCACAATAAAGCGGTACAGACAACTTCCCAAAATCACTCCTATAATCCTTTTAAACATACCGCCCTTGCCGATGATCGTCTCCCCGATAATCACACTGGCCAGCGCAATCGTCACCATTCCCGTGCCGAGATTAATATCACATGACTTCTGATACTGCGCCAGAACCGCTCCGGACAAAGCCGTCAGTGAATTAGATACACATAGGCCGACTGTAATTGTAAAAACCGGATTGATGCTGGATGCGCGTACCATATATTCATTATCTCCCGTGGCTCGGATAGAGAGACCCAGTCTCGTATTGAGAAACCATGCAATAATAGCGCCCACTATCAAAACAACTGCCGCCACAATGGCTATCTTATACCAGTCACCGTACCAATCCGCCTCCGATACGCCTTTGGCAAGACTGAATACCGTATCGCAGCCAAACAGATTTACATTGGAAGAAAAATCCATAACTGCGATATTTACGGTATATAACCCCGTATTGACAATGATTCCTGCAAGGATAGACGGTACGCCCATCTTCGTCTGCAAAAATGCCGTCACAAATCCGGAGCAGACCCCTGCTGCCATGGCGGCCGGAAACGCGAGGAACGGATGCCCCGCCATAGTCACCATGGCGGCCACCGCACAGCCGAGCGTAAAACACCCGTCCGTGGATAAATCCGCTATATTTAATATGCTGAAAGAAAGGAACAACGCCAGTGTCACCAATGAGTAAATACAACCTAGTTCCAGCGCACTTTGTATAATTGAAAAAGTAAATATAGATTCCATACTAACCTCTTTTCATTGTCCTCGGCAAATATTAATCAAATTCCTTTGCCGTGACAATCTCTTTTAACTGCGTACATTTATCTGTGAACATACTGTAGTCATAACCTATTGCCTGCGCTGTTTCGGTATTCACCGTCGCAATGCCATTGTCCAGTGTCACCACCTCCACAGACGCCGGATCTGCACCATTCACAAGAACATCTACAATCATATCCGCCGTCGCAGTTCCGAGCTCTTCGTAATTAACCCCGTAACCGAGAAACGCACCATTTAATGCGAAAGAATCCGCTCCGCCGTAATGCGGTACTCCCGCCTCTATAAACTTCTCATAAATTGCCAGCTCTGCCGTCATAACAGTATTGTCCGTAGGCGTGAACACTGCTTCCGCGCCGCTTGAAATCAAAGCGTCAGCCGCAAGAGAAATCTCATCGTTATTCGTTCCTGTCTTCTCAACCACTTCTATCCCTTTGGCTTCACAATAACTCTTAACCGCCTCAACAGGAGCTTTAGATGCATCTTCACTCTTATTATATAACAGTCCTACTTTCTTAATGTCGGGATCAGCCGCAAGAATCAATTCCAAAACCGCTTCCGTGTTCAGAGCGTCAGAGGTCCCCGTAATATTGGAACCGGGGGCTTCCATACTTGCCACAAGTCCCGCGCCCACAGGATCGGATACTGCGGAAAACACCACCGGAATCTGATTTTCTTCCGTTGCATTCTGCATAATCATCGCCGCCGGCGTCGCAATCGGCACAATCACATCCACATCGGAAGCAATCAGTTCCGATGCAATTTGATTTAGAACCGTAGAGTCCGCCTGCCCGTTGTATGTGTAATCATCATAGTTAAATGTCACTCCAAGTTCCGTTGCTTTGGCATCCAATTCCTTCTCGATTGCCGCTTCAATCTGATTTAAGGACGCATCATCCACAAACTGTACAATACCAACCTTATAGACCGTCCCGTCTGTCTTGTTATTGGCGCCGCCGCTTGTTACCGCACCTGCCGCCTCTTTCGTCCCGCCGCATCCGGCAAGAATTAACGATGTCACTACTGCCGCCATCAATACTGTTTTTTCTTTTCTCATAATCGTTACTCCTCCATTCTGAATTTCATTGCTCACTTATATTTGTCTGCACCTATAAGCAGCTTCGGGAAGCTTTGCTTTCCTCATTCGCGTTGCTCTCCCGAAGCATCATCATGCCTTCCTTCATGCCTGCATGACGCCAGCATGATGACGCTTCCGGCTCTGCTTATACACACAAAAAACCGCCCCAGACAAATGTCTGAGACGGTAATAAACTGAATTATTATCGCGGTACCACTCAAATTGACGCATAACAAAATAACGTCCACCTCTTCTCACGTACGGATCGCTTCCGATATATACATGCCGCATTGATAACGGGCGCGGTTCCCGCCAACTCCTACTGTTATTTCAGGTCAGCCTCGAAAGCCCATTCAAGACAATCACTGTACCGCTTCCCACCAGCCGCGGCTCTCTGTAACAGCTTCTTCATCCCTACTCCTCTTTCTCATCGGTTTCATTTATTTCCTATACAATAATCCATTTGAAATCAATTGTCAATACTTAAATTATGTATTTATTTTAGAATGTTTCCATAAAGTCCCTATGATATTCCATTAAAATTTAAGTGAAATCTATAGCAATTTCTTTATAAAAAGGGTAGAATACATGTTGTGTGCTGTATATTAACAGACACTCTTACACCATTGAATAAAAGGGGATGCTATGACATGAAGCTTGATATGCACTGCCACACGAAGGAAGGTTCACCTGATTGTAAGCTGGAATTACTGGAGAATATAGAACTATTGAAACAAAAAGGATTTCACGGCATGTTGATCACCGACCACGATTCCTACAAAGCCTATCGTTACTATGTGAAATTACCTCACAAGCCTGAAAATTTTGTCGTATTAAAAGGAATCGAATATGACACGATCGATGCCGGTCACATGCTGATTGTCATGCCTTCCCATGTGAAGCTTCCAATCTTAGAACTGCGCGGTCTTCCTGTTATACTGCTGATCGAAATTGTACACCACTATGGCGGCATTATCGGTCCCGCTCATCCCTGCGGCGAGAAATTCTTAAGTATACGCAGTACAATCCGCAACAAAATATCCGGAAATATTTATCAGAAGTTTGACTTCATCGAAGGCTTTAATGCATGTGAAGACGCCGACTCCAACATGCGGGCGATGCGTCTTGCCAAAGAGTATAATCTTCCGTGTTTCGGCGGAAGTGATTCCCACAAAGCAGACGGTATCGGTTTTGGATATACGATTTTACAAGAAAATATATCCAATGAAACAGATTTGATTAACTATATACGCGCCGGCAAGGCAACTATGGCCGGCGGCAATCATTATGAGCACACCACCAAAGCAAAACTGGGAAGAGTCAATAAACTTCTCGTATACTCTTTCTGGTTCTATAACAGAGCTTCCGCTCTGCTCCGACGCAAGGCAAGAAATCTGGAACTGATGGAAAACCACATTATCGAATCTATCCGCTCGACAAGACAAAACAAGTCAAAATATATCCTGATTGAAAGAGATAACGGGTAACAGCCTCATAGCATATTACCCGTTATTTTATATTTCTATAACTATTTCAGCATATTTCTATTTTTACTCATGCTCATCCTTCTGCTCTTTCTCACTAACGGCAATGCTCTTCAGTTCCTCCAAAGAATCCTTAAATTTTCTGGATGCCATAGTCGGATTATTACGAATCATATCCCGTTTATAGAAATCCAGCATTTCCTTGTAATTATTCTGCGAATCGGGATAATGGCTGAACTTACCTCGAAGCTCTGCAATCTCTTCCCTGATTCCTTCCCCATATGCAGAGGGCTTAGTCTGTATGCTTTCTTTCAAACCGGCAAATCGCAGCTTCAAGCTATGACTGAGTTCGGAAATCGTAAGTTCTCTCTCCTGCTTCTTTTGCTCTTTCTCATCATTATTAAAAGCGATAATTACATCAAGTCTCCGCTGCATACGTTCCAGCTCTTCCTTGACTCTTTGCATCTTAATCAGAATATCACGCAAATCAAGCGCCGCCTTGAAGGATAATGTAAAGTCTGCCACAATATAGACCGTAAGAAATGCCGTCACATAAAAAAGCACATTCCCCGGAATTGAAAACACCAGCTGCTCAATCGGCCGATGTACCACTCTGGTCATCAAAATCGTCAGAAAGCCCCATGCCAGAGAAGAAGATAAACATATATGCCCTTGAAAATTAAACCGTTGATTAGAGTAATCCCAATATCTGACTTTAAAGAGCGCCTCCATCGCAACACCTGTTACATATTCCAATGTCGTAGCGCCGATGACCCCCGCTATATATGTCATAAATATATTCTCCTGAAAAGGCATGGAAACGACTAACATCATAATCGCACCGCTTCCGTATAAAGGAAGAAACGGACCTCTCATAAACCCTCTGTTAACCAGCTTTCTTGATTTAGCAGACACGTACGCCGATTCAAAGCACCATCCGAAAAAGCAGTACATATAAAAGAAAAACAACCACTGAAATGCTTTATAGTGAATCATCAATCATATCTCCTTTATCTCATCGGTATATTTCTATCCCGACTCGTATCTTACCCTTGCGCGTCTCTCCCTGTTCGCCTGTATATGCAAAACGGCCAAAACCTCTAACTGTGACCGCGTCGCCTGTCTTTAGTGCGTAACTGTTATTCTCTGTCAGCCTGCCGTTCACATACACTCTGCCGCTTCTGAACAATTCCAAGCTCTGGCTTCTTGCTACATTGTATAGTTTTGATACCACCGTGTCAATTCTGGCTGATGAAACAGACAACGAGATTTGTTCCGTAACAGGTGAACGCAGTTCCTCCGTCACCTCGGCCGCCATACACTTTACGCGAGTGTGCCTCACCTGCTCTAAGTTCTCAATCAGATAGCCGGCAATACTGTCAATGCAGAACACGACAGCCTCCTTGTCATTCACAAAAATATCGCCTAGCGTATCCCGCTCAATCCCCAGATTCATAATTGCGCCCAAAAAATCCCGATGCGAAAGATTTTCTGCAAACTTAGGCGCCTGCGGTACAATCCTAAGACATTGAATTGGATATGCCTCTTCATAACCCAACATATCCGGTGTGCCGAATCTTATCATCTTACGTTCGCACAAAGGACTGCCGCCCTCCATACTATATCCGGCATACTCTACGTCCCGCTGTATTTGAAAGAATGCCTGCTGCTCCGAAAGTCCGAGAAATGAAGTAAAAGTATACATATTATTGTTGTAAGAACGCTTTGCCAATTCCAGCAGCCTCTTGTGCAGGAGTTGTAAATCTTTATCGTCCGGCATATTTTATCCCAATCATTTCAATCATAAATCAAGGCACATAACAACGATGTTTATGTGCCCGTTTCCCGTTCCTATGCAGCACTGCAATGCTACCTGCCGTCTGCCTTCTAGGTAAAACTGATAATCTCCTCCTTAGGAGCTTTCGTATGTTCTACGCTCAGCGCATGAAGCACAGGTCCCTCACCCTGATAATCCGCGAAATATTCCTTCATCACTCTCGCCGTCACTTTGACCCACTGCTTATCCGTCAAAGTATCCGTCTTGTCATACTCACATGCAAAACCAAGAAATGCCATATCGTCCGCGCAGCATGTCATCGCCATTCTGCCCGGCACGAAATAGCCTTGCGGAAAGTCCTTCGGTCTGAGCACCATACCGACAAATTGAACTGTCTTGCCCTCATAACGTTCCAGATGATCCAGCGAATCAAGATACCATATCCCGTATCCTTCGTTATTCAGTTCAATAACAGATGCTTTCAAATCATACGGAAGGTCATCTTCCATAATCTCATTGATTTCTCCGTTAGAATCCTCAAATACAATCTCCGCTTTCGGATTAATCGCCTTGATATTGCGCTTATAACTGCTCAAGTCTTCCACTCCGTCGCAGCGGTTGAAGATAATCATCTCCGATGCCCTTATCTGCTCTGCAAGCAGCGATCTCATGTTCGTAAAATACATAGGAAAAGTCGATGCGTCAATCGTCGTGATCTGCTGCTCAATCTTCCAATGCCACGGCAGCTTCATCTCCTTATAATTCCACATCCCGTTATACTCAATAATAATACGCTCCGGCTTATGCTTTTTCTCCAATTCAATGAGTTTCGCTGAGTTAAACTCCTGCTCTTCTTCAATCAATTCAAGTTCCGTACGGCTTAATCTGAGTAATCTCTCATCATACTCATTCTCACCTTCCTCACACAGAATCAGCAGTGTTTTACCTCTCACCTGAAAATAAGGCTGCGATAGTGTATAGGTAATAAATTCGGTTTTACCGCTCTCCAGAAAACCATTAATCACATAGACCGGTTTCATTTAACGCCCACGCCCTTCCTCTTTGCTCTACTGTCCATTTATTTCTTAAAAAGTTCCGTCAGCTTGTCTTCATTCAGCTTAGAACCAATCACACAGAATTTACCCGTCACATCCGGCTTACCATCTCTGACATTGCTCTCCTCCGGAACGTAATCAAAATAAATCCACCCGCCGTCTGAAGCCGGGACCATGCCTTTCGCCCTCAGGACGATACCATAAACTTCTTCCTTATCAAGTTCAGCAAGAATATGCTTTATCTCCGCTTTCTCATATGCGGCAGGAGTCTCCAGTCCCCAGCTCGTGAAAATCTCATCTGCATGGTGGTGATGCCCGTCATGGTCGTGGTGATGTGTGTGCTCGTCGTGTCCATGGTCATGCTCATGCTCGTCATGCTCGCAGTGATGATGCGCGTGCTCGTCATGCTCATGATGATGCGCGTGCTCGTCGTGCTCATGGCCATGATGATGTTCATGTTCGTCATGGTCGTGGTCATGATGCTCATGCGCGTGACAACCGCAAGTACAGTCCGGACCGTGATCATGATGGTGATGGTGATGTTCATGCTCATCATGATGAGCCATCACTTCCTTCATCAGTTCCGCCTCCAAATCTTTCGCACCTTCGATCGTCTCAAGAATGTCCTTCCCTTCAAGAGCCTCCCACGGCGTCGTAATAATCGTTGCTTTCTCGTTATGCTCGCGTATCATTTCTACGCAGACCGCCAGCTTCTCTTCATTTAACTTGTCCGTCCGGCTAAGCACAATCGTCCCGGCATGTTCAATCTGATTAACAAAAAACTCTCCGAAATTCTTAATATACATCTTACACTTACAGGCATCCACAACCGCCACTGCACTATTTAATTCTACATCTCTGTCAGTCATGGCATCCTGTACCGCTTTCATAACGTCAGACAATTTGCCCACTCCCGACGGCTCAATCAGAATCCGTTCCGGCGCATAGGTATCCAGTACTTCTCTAAGGGAAGTCCCGAAATCTCCAACAAGCGAACAGCATATACAGCCCGAATTCATCTCCTTGATTTCAATACCAGCTTCCTTTAAGAATCCGCCGTCAATACCGATTTCCCCAAACTCGTTTTCTATCAATACCACTTTCGTATCGGCCAAAGCTTCCTTCAACAGCTTCTTAATCAGCGTCGTCTTTCCGGCGCCAAGAAATCCGGAAACAATATCAATTTTTGTCATTACATAACACCAGCCTTTCCTAAATCATTCTCTTCTTTTTTCAACAATATGTCAAGAAACGCTCTGTCGATTTTACACTATTTTAATTAATCCAGATTTAATTTTTTCTCCATAATATACCAAGTAACAAGATAAAACCCAACTGCGTATATCAAACTCGTTATTAATACATATTCCCACGACTTACCATAATGCCAATCAGCCGTTATCGTATTAATATATCCAAGAATCACATAATAGATTCCATTCACTATCTTCTGTACAATATAAATTAAAAAATAAATTCCGAACGCCGACAACACCTTATGATTGTTGGAAAGCTGCCCTAACGATATGCACGCAGTTATCTTAAGTGTTCTTGCAAACATAGCAGACAATCCGGCAATCAGCGTCATGATTATCGCAAAAACGCTCACATCCTCCGCCCCCGCCCACAACATAGCGCTGACCTTGACATTCTCTATTATCTGTGTAAAAATATCACCTTCCTCATTAAACAGAATCTGGACCGACATATACATCAGTAAAAAACTGAGCATAACCCATGCCGTACTGACCAAAACCTTGGCTATGATAATATGATGTTTATCTACCGGCAATGTATGCAGAAGATACCCTTGATCGCCGTATGTAGAAGTATAAAACCGATGGATCAGATAAATTGCAGTTCCGATTATCACTACAAGCATACTGCCTACATAGGACAGCATAATGATAAGGGCGCTAAAAACAATCCCTTCATTATCCGTATCAAAAACGTCCAGACGCACCGTAACAGCTGCGAAAATCGTCATCACAACAATCAGAAGATTCGCCGGCACAAGCAGCTGCCACGTAGCATTCCATTCATATTTCATTAATCTGCCTAACATGCAAACACCTCCCTGAAGAAGCGGTCTACAGATTTGCCCTCATTCTGCCTGATCTGCTCTGCACCCGCCTGCAGTATGATATTGCCGCATCTGATAAACACTACCTCATCCAAAATGTTTTCCACGTCGGAAATCAGATGTGTAGATAGAAGTATTGTTGCATTTCTATTGTAGTTCTGCAAAATCGTATGCAATATATAATCTCTGGATGCCGCATCCACACCCGCAATCGGTTCATCCAGAATATATAAATCGGCGTCTCTGCTCATGACAAGAATAAGCTGCACTTTCTCCTTTGTCCCCTTCGAAAGATTCTTGATCCTCTCATAGGGCTGTATCTGAAGACGGGCGAGCATGTCGTACGCTCTGTCCACCCTGAAATCAGGGTAAAAATCCTGAAAATACTGCACAATCTCCATAACCTTCATGCCGGGCTGCAAATATGTGCGTTCCGGCAAATAGGATATCCTGTATTTCGTATCTATCCCCGGTCTTAATCCGCCTATAAGAATATCTCCCGCCGTAGGCGTTAACAGCCCGTTCATTATCTTGATCAGCGTCGTCTTCCCGCTCCCGTTAGGTCCCAGAAGCCCGATAATCCTGCCGCGTTCCAGATTCAGATAAATCTGATTGAGCGCCGTTTTGCTGCCGAATCTTTTCGTCAGTCCCATACACTGTACGATAGGTGCCATTATTGTCCTCCTAATCCTGAATCGTCACTTTATAATCCGCGGCAAACGTCTCTTTGCCCTCCAACATCTGCATCCATTCACGCTCTTTCCAGTCTCCTTCATAGCCAGCCCTGTCACATCTGCCGTACCATGGTTCGATACAGATAAAAGGCGCCTGCTTTTTCGGCGGAGACCAGATTCCGAACAAGGGAGCATCAAACGTAACCGTCAGATAATCCGTTCCGTCGGGCTTAACCAGCGAAACTCGATGTGCCTGATCATGCTCAATCACCAGCGCATCACCGTCAAACAAATGCTCCGTTATTGGCAGAACGCCGTCCTGCAATGCATATGTCGCATTGTTGTCCGTGACAAGTCCATTTTCCAGACCGGAAGAAAATACCTGTGCCTTCGTATCAAATCTGATTTTATAATCACACTGTTTCGTACCGTTCTCAATAGGGCACAAAAACGCCGGGTGTCCACCGATAGCAAAGTACATACGCTCATCCGCCGGATTCTTTACTCTCCACTTAACAATCATCGTTCTGTCGGACAGTTCATATCCCAATTCCAATATAAACTGATAAGGATACCGCTTAAGCGTTTCATTGTCCGATTCCAATGTAAACCATATTTCATGCGCCGTCTGGCTCTTTAATCTGAATTCCATATCTCTGGCGAACCCGTGCTGTCCCATCGGATATTCTTTTCCATCCAAACGGTAAACACCGTCCTTCAGACCTCCCACCAAGGGAAATAGTACCGGAGAAGTCCTTTTCCAGTATTTCGGGTCGGCATTCCACATATATTCCCTGCCTGACGCAATATCCTTAAGCGACTTGAGCTCCGCCCCCATACTGTCAATCTGTATCGTAATCTTATCATTACTAATCTGGAATAACGCCATAATAACCCCTCCTCTTTTCTATCAGTCTATTGCTTTATCTTATCACATTTTAAAAGCAGTGTATACCCGAATCCCTTGCGTCATGCTCTTACGCGCAGTTATTCTTCCGTATTCTGCTGCTTCTTCGCTTCCGCATTCTGCGGCTTCTCTGCCCCTGCAGTCTTGCCAAGACGATGCCGTATCGTGAGTGCTTCCGTATGATATTTATGCCTTGGCAGTTCCTTCGCCAGCCCCTCCAAATGCACTGCCAGCCAGTCGGCTATATTCTGCTCGTCCGTCTTCCTGATACGTGTTCCTTCACCTATGCGATAGGACTTGCTTCTGACCATATATGGAATGATGATATTGATTTCTTCACCTTTCCTGTTCACAATATATTCTTCACCACATTTTAAATACGCTTCTAGTACACATGCATAGGATACCGGAATGGTCTTCATATTTGTTTCAATCGAACTTGTGCGCTCTCTGGATCTACACTTTATGTCCATGTCTTCCAAGGAGTACTCGGCAAATCCCACTTCCCACTCTGCCTGAAACTTCTGATGCCGCTTCTCCCACTCCCGGAATACCGGCTCAACTTCTCTATAAAATATCTCTGCGTACTTACGGATTTCCTCCTCGCAGACAGCGCTCTCCTTTTGAATCGCCTCAAGAAGCAGCATAGCCTCACTGTTCATCTTCGCGGGTCCCCACTCCACTTTAATCTGATTATCCGCAAGATATTGATGAAGTTCTTCGATGCCGGACATATCGATTGCTAGTTTACATAATTTTTCCCCTAGTAAATTATACAGCACAATCCTGTTGTCAGCCCCTCTTCCGCCTATTTTACAATAACCGATTTCATCTAATGTAAACTCTTTTCTTTTGCCAAGTAAGTTTACATAACACAATCTCATCTCGTCCACCGTCAGTCTTCTTTGAAAATACATCACAAGACACATTACACCGAAAATAAACATGCATAGAAGCGGCAGATATAAGAACACTCCTCCACCTTTGTCCGATGGATGAAGAATCCACATGATAAAGATATAGACCGACAATATCATCGCAACTGCGCCACATATAAGCGCCGCTCTGTTCTCCCTGACCTGAAATTTAATTCCATCTTTCCATTCCAATTCCATAACTATATTTTCCTCTGCTCTGCGACGTACGCTTCTATTCCTGATTCACCTTGAAAAATATTCAATCCGTAAGTATTTTCTCCTGTACCACGGTTTTGTATGCTTCCACAATATCCGGCAGCGGCACGCCCGCTGTCTCATTATAGTATGTTCCTCCCGTGGTCATTGCAATCAGATAGCCTCGTCCGTCAAATGTTCCGCCGCCGGACATACCTTCTTTCGCAAATCCGTGTCCGTATAACATATAAGCTTCAAAATCCTCTATATATCGGCGCGTATCTTCGACCGTCGCCTCGAAATACTGTTCTTCATAAACATCAGAGCCGGAGTCCACAGAAAACATCACATCACCTTGGCGCAGACCGGCATAAACCGTTTCATCCGTCCGCGCACTTCTAAACTGTTTCAACTGTTCATAAGTAAACTGTCTGTTATCAATGTGCAAAAAGCCTACGTCATACTGCTCCGATACACCGATGACCCGCGCATCCGCATAATATCCTTGTGTAAAGTACACATAGCTGTTTTCATCTTTCCAATACTCCAATACATGTTTGTTGGTGGCAATCACCATCGCATCCTGCGTCATTTCCCATATGATACCGCTTCCGTGAGCGCTTCCCATCTGAACACGCACAATACAGCTTTTTACATTTTCATACGCTTTCGCACAATCCGCTTCCTCGAGCACCGGCGTTTCCAGAAAACCAAGCGAAAGCATCCCCTCATAAATATCCTGTTCAGTCACTGTCTGGATTAAATGAGGAAGCGGCTGCTCTTTCGCCTGTACGGAAAATGGCAATCCGGCAGCAATGCAAATCAAGGCGACTACGGACATCGCATATTTCATGAATCGGCTTCGTCTCATAGGAACCACCGTGCCTTTCTGTCAACATATCGTTTTCGCGGTATGTGTCACAATTCGTACAACTACTATACAAGCAAAAATCTCCCCCTGTAAGGAGAGTTTTTGCCATGTCACAATATTTAATCAATTAAGCAGAACGATAAGCCGGGTTATGTCGTGAATGATCATCTATCTAGGATATCCGTTACCGGATATCTCAAGCGACCCACCTGAAAGCAGATCGGGCCAATCTGTCGCTTTCGTTTCGGTCTTGCTTCGGATGGGGTTTACACAGCCTGCACCGTTACCGTTGCAGCGGTAGTCTCTTACACTGCCATTCCACCATCACCAATAGTATTTGCTGCGCAAAAACTATGGCAGTTTCTTTTCTGTTGCACTAGCCTTGGAGTCACCTCCACCGGACGTTATCCGGCATCCTGCCCTGTGAAGCCCGGACTTTCCTCACCTGTACCCTTACGTCTGTACAGCCGCGATCATTTATTCTACTTAAATCTTATCCATCATAAAGCCATGTCTATAATATCCAGCCCTGAAGAATACACGCGCAGATCTTCATGCCTTGTCATACATCGAAGCAGCTTCCGCCAACAAATTCTCTGCACAGAGAATTCTTCGGGAGTTCCTCGCTGCTGACTCCTAAGAAATACTCCAAGAATTTCAGAAGTCTTTTTGCCTCATGATATCCCTGTTCACCCTTCTTGATGTTAAACAAAAGCGGCTCGGCATACTGCTTAAGCACTGCCAGTTCATAAATCATGGCGGAGTTAAACATGGCGTCAGCTTCCTCCTGAAACGGGAATATATATTTCTCTTCTCCCCTTCTGACAGACGCCCACATGGCAATCGTTTTCTCCGCAGAAGTTCCCCGTGTTCTGGCATCTCTGACCATACGGCGCAGCAGTCTGCCGTCAGTCGTCGGAATACGATTGTGCTCGTCCACATTTAAGCAGGTGAGCGCGCTGATATAAATCTTGAATTTACTTTCACATGGCAGAGAATAAGACATCTTCTCGTTGAGTCCGTGAATCCCCTCAATCACAAGAATATCGTCTTGTTCAAGCTTCGTTACCTTCCCGCTGTACTCCCTCTTGCCGGTCTTGAAATTGAACGTCGGAAGTTTCACTTCTTTTCCTGCCAGAAGATCGCTCATATCCTGATTAAACTGCTCCACATCCAGAGCCTCCAGACACTCATAGTCCGGCTTTCCCTGATCGTCAAGCGGCGTTTTATCATGATCCAAATAGTAATTATCCAGCCCTATCGGATGCGGTTTCAATCCGTAAGTGCGAAGCTGTATAGACAATCTGTGCGAGAAAGTCGTCTTGCCGGAAGAAGAAGGACCCGCAATCATTACGAACTTAACCTCCCTGCGTCTCGCAATATCCCTTGCAATCTCTCCGATTCTCCGCTCCTGAAGCGCCTCCTGCACCAGTATCAGGTCTGAGATATCCCCCTGACAGATTTTGTCATTTAAATCGCCTACCGTGTCGATACCCAGTTCAATACCCCACTCAGCCGTAGACATCAACGTTCTGAACAGTTTTTCTTTCGGTACAAACTGCGGAAGTTTCTCCGGGTCCTCCTTCTCCGGTAGAAGGAGAATCATGCCCTCTTCATAGGCAAAAAGATCAAAATACTTAATATAACCCGTGCTCGGCAGCATATAGCCATAATAATAATCGTAATAATCACCCAGACAGTATACGTTAATCGTAGAACTTCTGCGGTATCTGAACAGGGAAACCTTGTCTTTCATACCAAGTTCCCTAAAAAGAGCCACCGCTTCGTCGGCAGGATATGCTTTCTTTGTCACAAGCATATCCATGTCAGCCAGTTCACCCATGCGGTCTTTCACCTTCTCTATCGTCTGTCTGTCCAGCTTAAGCCCATTCTTGAAACTGCAATAATAGCCGGCCCCGATAGTAAAATCCACTTTCACATTGACGGCAGCCTCCATACCCGCAACATCTTTGATCGCTTTCATCATCAGCATGACTGCCGAGCGCACATATGCTTTGTGACCGATCACATCCTCATAAGTGAGAAATTCCAGTTCACAGTCATGATTCACCCGCTTCATCAATTCCTGTATCTTCCCGTCCACCACGACAAGCGCAATCTGGCTGGTGCATTCATTCTGATATTCTTCCGCTATTAGTTCATACTGAACCCCATCCTCAAACAATCTTTCCTGTCCGTTAATCTTTACTGATACCAAAAGCAAGACCTCCCTTCCCCATTCTCAGCCGTTTTTCTCCGGCAATACAATTCCCATGGCCATATGACACTCCTCAAGAAGCTTCGACACTTCCTGATACCGCTTCCGTCTCTTTAAATCCGCCAATCCCTTTGACGCAAGTTCCGACATGATTTCGCTGTATATTCTATCTTCCCGCCTCAAAAAGTCTGCCAGCACGCGGTCTTTGTTCTGTAGTAAAACCGGTCCGTAACGGTCTTTAAGTTTACATAACATTTCTTCTGTGTCGCCCGTGCCGTAATTTTGTTTACATAACTTACCATTTATTGGTTGACATAATTCATATCCATTATTTCGAAGTTTACATAATCTGTCTCGCACATCGTCTGTCACTACCCTCATCATCGGATAAAACTTGCCGTCCTCTTCGACCATCTTCTCGTCCGTGATGCGATATCCCTGCTCACGCAGCCATCTGCGAAACGCTTCCACCTCAGACTGCGGCTGCAAAATCAACTCCGCAAAAGATTCCGTCTTATACCTGTCTTCCGACAGAATCTTTCGCATCAGCTTGCCACCCATACCTGCGCATATCATTGTATCAGCCTCGCCGATATTATAGTTATGTAAACCATCGGACAAACGTGCCTCTATTAAATTACCTAATCCGTATTCCGCAATATGTTCTCCGGCAGCACTGAGAGGTCCGCGCCTTACATCCATCGCCAATACGCGTGGGCTGATATTCTGCATGATCAAATAAACAGAGACAAATCCATGATCGCAGCCCACATCGCAGACCCGGTTTCCGACCGTGACCATAGAAACGACCGCCTGCAGCCTTTCAGATAACGTCACCAGCTTCATCAGTCAAGATAATCCTTTAACTTACGGCTTCTGCTCGGATGCCGCAGTTTGCGCAGCGCTTTCGCCTCAATCTGACGGATTCTCTCACGTGTAACATTAAATTCTTTGCCGACCTCTTCAAGCGTTCTTGCGCGGCCGTCATCCAGACCAAACCGGAGTCTTAAGACCTTCTGCTCTCTCTCCGTCAACGTGCCGAGCACTTCCACAAGCTGTTCTTTTAACAAGGTAAAAGCCGCTGCGTCGGAAGGCACCGGTACATTGTCATCCTGAATGAAATCGCCCAGATGACTGTCCTCCTCCTCGCCGATGGGCGTCTCTAAGGAAACAGGTTCCTGAGAAATCTTAAGAATCTCCCGCACCCGCTCCGGCGGCATATTCATCTGCTCCGCAATCTCTTCCGGCGTAGGTTCCCTGCCTAACTCCTGCAACAACTGCCTGCTGACGCGAATCAGCTTATTGATTGTCTCTACCATATGCACGGGTATACGAATCGTTCTCGCCTGATCCGCTATGGCTCTTGTGATAGCCTGACGAATCCACCATGTCGCATAAGTAGAGAATTTATATCCCTTGCGGTAATCAAATTTTTCCACTGCTTTAATCAGACCAAGATTGCCTTCCTGAATCAAATCAAGGAACAGCATACCCCGCCCTACATATCTCTTGGCAATACTGACCACCAGACGTAAGTTTGCTTCTGCCAGCCGTTTCTTAGCCTCCTGATCTCCCATCTCCATCTTCTTAGCCAGTTCAATCTCCTCATCTGCGCTAAGAAGCGGCACCTTGCCAATTTCTTTCAAATACATCCTGACAGGATCCTCTATACTGATACCATCAGGCACCGATAAGTCGATGTTCTCCACATCTACTTCGTCTTCCTCGGTCAGAATGATTTCCTCATCATCCACATCATCATCCTCTGTGATGCGCAGCACGTCCACATTATTCTGTTCCAATGTTTCCAATATCTTATCAAACTGGTCTTCTTCAAGCGTAAGATCAGCAAAGAAATCATTAATTTCCTGATATTCCAAAACATTCTTTTTCTTCTTCGCAATTGCTAAGAGGTCTTTAAGACGCTCTTCAAACTTTGCTTGTACATTTTCGTCCATTACTTGGTCCATCCTTCCTATGTTTCAACTTCTAGCTTACCCGCATTATAGGGAAATATGCGTTTTTCTAAGTTCTTCCAGTGCCTTTTTGCCCGATATTACTTGGTTTATCGCCTCCATATCGGACCCTGTTCTCTCCGAATAATAATCGAAGCTATTCTGTTTCACGGTACAGACTATATCGTGGAAAGCCTTTTCCCGCTCCTTGTCTGTGGCAAGCTCATTAAGCTTTGTATTAAAAATCTCAGCCACCGTCCGCTGCTCCTGCTCTTCCTCAAATGCACTGATGATTGCCGCCGGGTTGTACCGTCCCTGCTCCAAATCTGCAAACAGCTTGTCCGCCACCTGCTGATAGAGCGGCTCCGTAAAATCTTTTGCCGTAATATATTGTTTGATCTTCGGATAGACGTCCGGCTCCTCCGTAATCCATGTAAGCAGCAGCCGCTGAGACTTCCTTCTATTCTCTTCCGGCGTATTCTTCTTGGCGACAGTGCTCTTTGGCCGTTCCACCGGCTGTACCAGTCCGGTTCTCGCCGCATATGAAGCCACCAGTCTGCGCAGATTATCAAAACCGATACGATACTTGTCCGCAACGGATTCAATATAATTCTCCCTCTCCACTTCTTCCTCAAAACTGCACAATCTCTTAGCAATTTCCCTGTGAAAAGCAGTTTTAGACTCCGGGTCACCCATGTTATAACTCTGCTCCAGTATACTCAGTTCAAAAAAGAAGCTGTTCTGCGCCCGGTCAATTCTTTCCTGAAAAGCATCGGAACCCAGATTTTTCATAAATTCATCGGGATCTTTATACGGCTTCATATCGATTATCCTGCCTCTAAGCCCCGACTGCCTCAATATCCCGATTGCCCTGAGCGCCGCATTGACCCCAGCGCCGTCACTGTCATAGGCGAGCAGCACTTCGTCTGCATATCTTTTCAAAAGTCCTGCCTGTCCCATGGTAAAAGCAGTCCCCAGCGAAGCGACCGCCTGCGCAAATCCTGCCTGATGCATGGCAATTACATCCATATATCCTTCGCACAAAATAATATTCCCTTTGCGCGACGTTCTTGCAAAATTTAATCCGTATAAATTGCGGCTCTTATCAAAAATCATCGTCTCGGGAGAGTTCAAATACTTCGGCTTGGCGTCTCCCATCACACGTCCGCCGAATCCGATAACCCGGTGATTACTGTCCTGAATCGGAAACATGACTCTATTCCAGAACTTGTCATGCATTCCCCGCTTCTCATCAAAAGCAGCCAGCCCGGATTCATTAATCAATTCATCGGAATAGCCCTTTGACTTAAGATACGCCGTCATGTCGGAACCGGCGCCATCAGCAAAGCCCAGTCCGAATTTCTTCATCGTCTCTTCCGATAACTGCCGCTCTGCCAAATATCGGAAGCCTGCTTTTCCCTTGGGAGAGCGCAGCATATAATAATAATACTTCGCTGCTTCTTTGTTGATTTCAAGCAGTTTTGCCCGCTTACTCTCCCGCTGTCTCGTCTCCTCAGTATACTCCATCTCAGGCAGATTAATGCCTGCTCTGTCTGCCAGCATCTTGACCGCTTCCTGAAAAGTCGCATTCTCATATTCCATAACAAACGTTATTACATTGCCCCCTGCCCCGCACCCGAAACAATAATACATCTGTTTCGTGGGCGATACCGAGAAGGACGGTGATTTTTCATTATGAAACGGGCACAGACCAAAATAGCTGCTGCCCTTCTTCTGCATACGAACATATCCCGAAATCACACTTACGATATCGTTTTTCATTCTGATTTCTTCAATCAGTTCTTCCGGATAATACATTGTACTCCTTCTTGTTCTCAATTTACATTTCTCTATAATTTACATGCGGAGAATGCCCGCTTTTGGCAATCTCTTACATGAAGCTACAGATTTTCTTAGGCAGCGTTTCTCAGATGTCTTAGTAAATCTCTTCATGTTCTTCTACCCATGCCAAGTCTTCGGAATATAAATCTCCTGATACTGCGCTATGGCAAAACGATCCGTCATAGACCCGATATAATCACATACAATTTTTTCAATCGGCTCTCCGCTTAAATAGAGCCTGTTTAAAAATACCGGCAGCTTCTCCGTGTGGCTCATATAATACTCATACAGCGTAATAATCAGACTCTCCGCCTTATTTTCCTGTCCTTTGGCAATCGGATTCTTATAGACATTGCGAAACATAAATTCCCGCATCTGCTGCATGGCCTTCTCCGCTTCCGGAGACATACAGATATCGTTCTTCCCTCTGCTGTTCGTCACGATATTATGGATAAAGAAATCCAGACGCTGACCGCAGGTATAACCGATGACCGAACTGATTTCTTCCGGCACATCACTTTCCTTCAGGATACCGCCCCGCACCGCGTCGTCCATATCATGGTGAATATATGCTATCTTATCTGCCAAACGGACAATCCTGCCTTCCAAGGTTGCGGGCATACCGGAAGTCTGATGGTTTAATATGCCGTCACGCACCTCCATAGTAAGATTGATACCCTGTCCGTCTTTCTCCAACAAATCTACCGTTCTCACACTCTGCTCATTATGTTTAAACCCGTATGTGCATACGCGGTTCAATGCGCGTTCTCCGGCATGACCAAACGGTGTGTGTCCCAAATCATGTCCGAGCGCAATCGCTTCCACCAAATCTTCGTTGAGCTGCAGCGCCTTCGCGATGGTCCTTGCCGTCTGACTGACTTCCAGCGTATGGGTCAGCCGGGTTCTGTAATGATCCCCCTCCGGCGTCAGGAAAACTTGTGTCTTATCCTTCAAACGCCTGAAAGACTTGCTATGTATTATCCTATCTCTGTCCCGCTGGAATACCGGTCTGATATCGCACTGTTCTTCCGGCCTGAGTCTTCCCTTGGAATCCATGCTGAGCATGGCGTAAGGACTCAGATACTCCTTTTCCCACTGCTCCAAACTTTCCCGTATGTTCATGGTACTGCCTTTCTTCCTACGCAAAACAACCACTCTATTTTATATTATTCTATGCCTGTCAGCCAAATCCTTTTTTTCCTCTTTCTTTTTTTCATTCTCCAAGTTTGCGCCATAAATCTCGTGAAATTATTTCCATGAAGCTATTTTTCAGCTATTCTCCGAGTTTGCGAAACATATCTCGTGAAATTATTTCCATGAAGCTATTTTTCAGCT